>Ga0256405_10001468_pt1 | contig 63782 bp, 71 predicted proteins | sample RumenRJG_02DNA_FD_189096 | JGI IMG/M metagenome (GOLD analysis project Ga0256405, IMG submission 189096) | Bovine rumen microbial communities from Lethbridge, Alberta, Canada - RJG_02 | ecosystem: Host-associated > Mammals > Digestive system > Stomach > Rumen | place: Canada: Alberta... | reverse complement strand
TCGGCAACGAAGATTAACAATCTGACTAAGCAACCGGCAATCAAAAGCTGGTAGTTAGTTAGGTGTTGTCTTCTTCTTGTAAAACGAAGAGGACGTGCTTCTCGCTTATGTAGCGAGGCTAGAGCACTAACCTATCGAGCGGCGCCCTTAACAGATTAAAAATTAGAATTATGGGTCGGTAGCTCAGCTGGTTAGAGCATCTGCCTCTTAAGCAGAGTGTCGAGGGTTCGAGTCCCTCCCGACTCACCATAAACGAATTTAGCAATATCCTGACTAACTACTAGCCAGGATATTTTTTATTTAAGCCGGTTGAAGAAGCCGGCTTTTTTCTTTTGTTGAGGTGATGAACAGTAGCTTAAATCGTCATCTCATTGAAGACAAAAGCTCGTACGATTGATGCGCAACGATTAGAGCGATCAACTACAGCTGAGGCTTCAGACTGGTTCGGGCGCCAAGTTGAGAGGGCGCCGGAACTGGGAGGTAAAAACTAACGAAAGGAAAAGACTCAATGAAAAATATCAAAATTAAACGCCTAGAAGATAGCAACTCGGTTAAGGTTCGTATCGAGCATAACGCGAAGATGGCAACCACGGTAGATAAGCTCATAAAGCTTGATGACCGTGAATTCCAAAAAGCGATTGCAATTTCGAAGAAATATCGCCGCGCGAATAAGGCCATGGCTAAATTCGTAGACGAGGAAGGTTTGAAGATTAAAATCGAATCGAACAAAACGAATTCAATTATCGTGAATAACTTAGTTGATTTAGGCAAACGTGAATACCGTAAAGCAATTCGTTGCGCGAAGCAATATCGTAAAGCAAACAAGATGCTTGATTCCGCAATCGCTAACTATGTTGGCCTAGCGAAAGAAGATCGCGCGGGATTCCAATCACGAAGAATGGGGTTAGCATATGAAGCAAGTTAAAACCACGCGAATCGATAAATCCTATAAAGACAAGAAGACTGGTGAATGGAAATCAGTCACAATCGATTACGCCAAAGTTGCTGACCGCCTGAAAGCGTTCCGCGAAGAAAATCCGCGCTCGAAGATTTCAATAAAAGCGTCATATGACGACAATGGTAATCTGACTCATACTGCGAGACTTTGGAAAGACAAAACCGAGTATTACGAATTATTGAAGAGCGGAGTAAGCGCCAAAGACGCGCTGGAAAGTTGCGAGGCCGAGGGAAGCTCGCTAATGTCCGCCGAACGAATCAAGCAAGAAAAAGGCTTCGAGAAAAACGAAACAATCGCCATTGGCCGCGCGTTAGCAATTCTTGGCTACGCAGGTTCGGGCGAAATTGCATCAAGCGAGGAAATGCAAGAATTCGAAGACTGGAAGCTTCAGAAAACGGAAGAAGCGAGAGCGGAAGCATTGGAATCGATAAGTAATGCGAAAAGCATGAAAGAGTTATTGGCTGTTTGGAAATCGTTCACGAAAGAACAACAACTAGACAAAGAAATCGCGGCGAGAAAAGACGCAAGGAAAGGAGAGTTAAGTGAAAGTCCTAAAGATTCAGCAAAACAGTGAAGAGTGGCTCGAGTTTCGTAAAGGAAAGTCCGGCGGCTCCGAGTTTAAGGATCTATGGATTCCCGGCTATCCACTAAAGAGCAAAATTATCGCCGAGTTAGAAAAAGACGGACAACCGCTACCGCCAGAAGATAAGAAGCTGGCAGTTGCAGACCTTGCTGGAATGTTGGAACCAGAAGAGCTGGCAGAGTTGAAGCTCGCTGGAGAACCAAAAGAACGTTTCTACGAGATCATTGCGGAACGAGTTGCTCGCCCAATTACGCCTAATGATTATATCGACAGACTTGGCGGCGCACCGTTCAGCATGATGGAGCGTGGCCACATCCTTGAGCCAGAGGCAATCGCAATGTTCGAGGAACGGACTGGTAAAAAGGTAGACGACGAATCGGTCGTATGGATTTCGGATTACGACGACAATGCGTATGTTTCGCCAGACGGCGTGATTACGAATAAAGACGGCAAAGCAACTGAGGCAATCGAAGTTAAATGCTTATCGAGCGCGAAGGTTGTTAAAGCTTTTCTCGAAAAGAAATATCCGAAAGAATATGCGCCACAAGTGCTGAAGTACTTCATGGTCAACGACGATCTAGAAGTTTTACACTTCGTCATTTATACGGACGTAATCCCTGGCTTAGATATTCAAATCTTCGATATTAAACGCGAGGAAATGGAACAGCAATACACCGAAGCGAAAGTATTTGAAAAAGTTATTTTGCAACGAATTAACAAAGCCGCAGAGAAAATCGAAAGCCTGAGCTTCTAATGAAACAAAGCATAGCAGGTTTCCGTGGTGGAAGAATTGTAAAGCCAAGAGGAGGTAGAAGTGGCAACAGCATTCCAAAAGATAGCAACATTAAAGGTGAAGAACGGCACCTACAAGAAAGATGGCGTCGAGAAGAACCTCTATCACGAGGTGGGGGTACTTCTTTCTTCGCCACATGGGAGCCAACTGCTCATCAAAATGCACGCTACGGCCGGAACCGAGCCTAAGCTGGTATCGGTTTATTTCGACGAGGGCAAGAAATTGCAGTTGGTGGAAGAACCAAAAGAAGAAGCTCCAGTCGAGGACGTAGTGCCGAGCGATGATGAAATTCCGTTCTAGGGAGAGATATGAAAAAGACGATTGAAGATTTCTTGCTGGTAGTTATCAATGAATACCCACTAGATCAGCTTGCCTTGCTTGTGACATGGATGAACGAGCACGACGACGCGATTGCATACTTTACAGATTGGTGCGATTTGGGCGTTAAAGTCGATGAGCTGATTCGCGAGTATGAAATCGACCTGTTTGAACTGCTCGACGATGCGATGGCCGAGAAGCGCAAACTCGCCGACGAAGCTGCTGAGGAAGAGCGTGACCGGTACCTTGACATGAACGGACTGCAATAGCTTGTCGCTCGCCTCTCGAAGTTTTCGGACTTCGGGGGGGGTATAAGCCCTCAGCAACAGAGATGAAACGTCCAAATCGACCGCGAGCGTGCAACGGAATACAAAACGCACGCATATGGCGACGTAAAAGATAGACCTCTCTTCGTCGCCTCGACCTAAATCAGCCCCTCCGAGCCAATAACCCGTTCGGAGAGGCGCCATATGGCGCGAGGAAGCCCAGATAAGATAAACGGGCGCTCACCCAGTAGCTCTGGGAAAAAGCTGAGCAGAAAAGCGGTGCAAGTCCGCTCCGCGCCACTACAATTTGCGAGGCAGGTGATGCCCACCCTTACCTGCCTCACCCGGTTCTTTACTAAAAATGGATAGGTTGGCATTGATGATAGCTTTGCTAAAAAATGTCTGCGAACCTTATCTAGCGCAAAGCGTAAGTAGACGTTTCGAAGGATGTACGTCGGAAATATATTCTTCTCACTAATTACATATAACTCTTGTTTACTTATTTGCGAGCCTATCCATTCTTGGTCGAGAGCCAAGGAAAAGGAGGTAAAAAAATGGATAACGAGTTATCCGAGGCGGCACTATGGTGGTGCACGCAAGATTCCCCGGGAATGGAGGAACCATGCAAATAATGATCGCGGCTGAAGTACCGGCCGAGAATTATGAAAAGTTCAAGCTAGCCATCGAGCTGGCAAAAAGCGAGACGGAAGCGTTCGATTATATTTCAAAGAATTATCGAAGCGTTTCTGGCCGGCCATTATTTGAAGACGGCTTCATTAAGAAATTCCGTCAGGAGATTAAGGACGATGAATGCGAATGAGTGGGAAAAAGTTGATGAAGAATTCGACTTTATTATAGATTCTGCGGAATCGGCGCAAGGAACCGACAAAATCGAGGATGTTAATGAGGCTCTCGACGACATTTATCGGAGTATTGGGAGGATAAAGAAAATAACTAACGGGCTAGAAAGGAAACGATGAACCAGTCCAATTATTATATCGAGCTAAACGCAACTCAGCTCAATCTTCTACGGAATTGCGTTCGCCTGTATTTGCGCGAATGCGTTAAGGAAAAAGATGTATCTGAATTCGAATCGGCACTATTCCTGCATGAAGGTTTGCTCGGGTTCTATGGCTGTACGCATTCTCAAGAGGATGTAGATAAACAGGTAAAAGAATCTAAGATTTACAAAGTCCTTGAGCGTGCTGGCTATTTTGACTACGAGGAAGACTACCATAATGCGACCTTCTACGATCTAGTCAAGTTCATGGAAGACAAGGAAGTAATAGAAAAGATGTTGGAGTTTTGGGATGACGAAGAAAAATAGAATCGAAATCAATACTGGCATGGGCTTCTTCCGCTGGCTGTATTTGGGAATCATTCTCTTGGAAATTGCTGGCGTTATTAGTTGGCCGTTGGAAGTGATATTCCTGCCACCAATCATCGTAGCCATCGTGGCGCTCTTGTATTTAATTGGGAAAAAGGACGATGAAGAATATGAATGATACCGAGCGGGATAATACTCACCGTCATATTATTGACGACGACCATTGTGAATGGGCAGAGGAAGTAATCGAACTGGCATACGAAGCAAGAGCAATCTCGAAGCTGATTCGTGCATTATGCCCAGAAAAACGGTCGGTAAGTTATGAAGAGTTGGTCGCGTATCACGACAAGGTCGTTAAAGATTACAAAAAAGCGGTTGAATAATGGTGCAGAGACAATTATTCTCGAGTGCGACTGATGAATGGGAGACCCCGCAAGAATTATTCGATAAGCTGAATAACGTCTTTCATTTCACGCTTGACGTGTGTGCTAATGACGACAACCACAAGTGCGCAAAATACTTCACGCGTGAGCAGGATGGCCTAAAACAGAGCTGGGGGGGGGTGTTATTTGGTGCAACCCACCATATGGCAGAGCGATTGGCGATTGGGTGAAAAAGTGCTCAGAAATCGAAAACGGCATTGCGGTAGCACTAGTGCCAGCACGAACCGATACGCGATGGTGGCATGACTACGTTGAGTCGAAGGCGGCGGCCGTCAAGTTTGTCAAAGGTCGTTTGAAATTCGGCAACGCGAAGAACCCAGCGCCATTTCCGTCGGCGATTATAGTTTTTTGGAATATATAGGAGGATTATGAAGAGAATTAAGAGCATTCATCTCGTCTATGACATCGACGATGGCAATGCGTGCTATACGGACACACTAGCATATGATGGTGACAAATATGACACCAATATGGCATTGTTGAAAGATTTGAAGAACGACATCGATAATATTGTCATTCCGGGGCTGTTAGAGGGGGAATAGAAGATGAGAAATTCAAAAGAGACGACATATCTAAGCCTTGATTGTGGTGAATGTGGCACGATAATTGTGGAGACGCGCAGGAAACTCAGCGAGAAGGAAATACCCGTTAAGCTAGCAGAATTAAAGGATAGACACGCCAGACTGCATGAAAGTGCGCGAAAGTTCGGGCATCTAAAATATAAACTTCGGCGAATTGCAGACCTCGTGGAGGAAAGATGAGAAGACAGACCGAAGCGCAACTACAGGTACAAGTTGCCGACTATATAAGATTAAAATATCCGAACGTTCTATTCCATAGCGATTATGGTTCAGGCGTAAAGCTAACTATGTCTCAGGCCGTAATGCAAAAACGGCAGAATGGTGGCCGTAGGTCATGGCCGGACATTTTCATAGCCTACCCTATCTTCAAGTCGCCTAAAGATAAGACTGTCCATGACTATGTACGGGAAGGCGACATGGGCAAATGGAATATGTTTCAGGATAGCATGCGACATGGTTTATTCATCGAATTGAAGCGTGAAGGAACTCGTATTTTTAAGAAAGATGGCGCGCTTGTCTCCGACGAACATATTCGCGAGCAATACGATTTACTTGAACAGTTGCGACACGACTGTGGTTATGAAGCTCGTTTTGCCTGCGGATTCGAGGAGGCGAAGAAGATAATCGACGATTATTTGGCCTAGTGGTTTATTCCGGCCACTCGGTAATTCTTCGCTATCCCCTTGTTCGTGTCGCATTTCTCCTAGTGCGGTTAGGGATTGCGGCCTGGACTTTTTATAATATTTTCGCCAGGTCTTCTTTCGCCGAGTGGCTAGACTAGCCCATTGGGCTAGCGTATTCTGCATGAGCACTTCCGTTTCGGAGGTGCTTTTTGTGTTATGATTATGTAAAGAGTGTAAATAGTGGAGGATTTTTAATGGCGAACTTGTCGCAGCAGAAACGGCAAAGAATGCTAGACTTTCTGAATACAATCCGTGATTCGCACAAAAATAACGACGAAGACCTCGCCGCTATTAATGAAATAGAGACCGAATTAACAGAGAAAAAGTTTGGCTTGATATTCGAGAGACATGAAGAAGAGGTTGATAGACAGGCTGTCGATAATGTGCCGATTTTCTTAGAAGATTCCTCTAAAGAGCTGACGGTTAATGGTGATAAATATAATTTCGTAATCGAGGGGGACAACCTTCACAGCCTTATTTTGTTAGAAAAGTGCTTAAAGGAAAAGGTGGACGTTATTTACGTAGATCCACCATATAATACTGGAGCAAAAAGCTGGCGCTACAACAATGATTATGTAGATTCTACTGATACATTTAAGCATTCAAAATGGCTTTCATTCATTGACAGAAGGATGCGAATAGCTAAAAAGCTGTTAAAGCCTACCGGGGTGTTAGTATTCACTATCGATGATTATGAATTACAGAATGCCCTTTTGCTATTAAATGAGATATTTGGAGAAGACAATCATCTTGCGACCATTGTCGTTAAGAATAATCCGTCTGGCCGTTCAACTACGACCGGTGTCTCTATATCTCATGAATACGCTTTATTTTACGGAGCTTCAAATGAGGTTAGATTAGGACGTCTCCCCCGTAATGAGAAACAGATTGCTCGATATAAGCTATCGGATGAAAAAGGTCAGTTTGAATGGGTAAACTTTAGGGCTAGGTACTCTACTTCTGCGCCTAGCATGCAGTATCCGATCTATGTAAGAAAAGATTTATCTGATTTTCGTGTGCCAAAATTGGATTATGATAGTGATTCTAAAAAATTTACGATACTCGAGCCAGAGCGAGACGATGAAGTTGTTATATATCCAGTAGACAGTAATGGTGTTATGAGGAGTTGGAAATGGTCGATTGATACATTGCTCAAGATGAAGGACACGGATACGACGGTTAGGTTGGATATGGACAAGAACCCGTCCATCTACGTGAAGGCTAGAATGAAGCAGGAAGGCATGTTGCCACTTACTGTTTGGGATAATAAGTTATATTCCTCTACTGAATATGGGACAAACTTGTTAGCTAAGATAATTGGTAGAGGTCAGTTCGATTATCCAAAATCTCTTTATGCTGTTATGGATTGTTTAAGGGTTGCTAACGCGCATAGCTCTTCTTTGATTTTAGATTTCTTTGCCGGTTCCGGCACTACTGGCCATGCCGTTATGGAGCTCAATAAGGAAGATGGCGGTTCAAGGCGCTTTATTCTCTGCTCTAATAATGAGAATAATATTTGCGAAGAAGTGACATACGAGAGAGTCCGCACTATTTCCACCGGTGTAAGGTCTGATAATTCTAAGTATTCAGACGGAATTCCTTCGAACCTAAAATTCTACCGTACTGGCTTTATCTCTAAGGAAAAGGATAATATAGCGGATGATTTGCTTGAACATATTAACGAAATGATTCAGCTCGAATATGGCGTCAAAGTTGATGGTGATAAATATGTCACTGTCCTTTCCGACGAAGATGCGGACGAACTTGAAAAGAACTGGCAAAACTTCCCGAATATTCGCGCAATCTACATATCACGAAGCGTGCTTCTGACGGGCAAACAACGCGAGCTGTTCGAGACGAAGGATTGTTTTGTTATTCCAGACTACTACTTCCGTGAAGAATTAAGAGATGCAGGAGAAGCATAATATGATCAATATTAACCTATTCGATTTCCAGCAAGAGACCGTCGAGAAACTCCTTTTTCGCACCGAAGACCTAACTTCGAAGCAGACAATCATCGTTAAATCGCCAACCGGCTCAGGCAAGACCATTATCCTTATCGACTATATCGATGAATACCTCGAAGTTACACCCGAGACAGCCTTCGTGTGGTTATGCCCAGGCAAAGGTGCGCTCGAAGAACAGAGCCGCCAAAAAATGATTAAATATGCTCCCGGTAGAACAGCTCAGACGCTCGATGATGCTTTGACGGGCGGTTTCGCGCCTAAATCTACGACCTTCATTAACTGGGAGAAGATTACTAAAAAAGACAACAACGCCATCAAGGATTCCGAAAAGCAGAACCTATTCGACCAAATAAAGCGTGCGAAACGCGACGGCGTGCAATTTATCATTATTATTGATGAGGAACACAGCAATAAAACGGCAAAGGCGCAGGAAATTATTGACGCATTCGAAGCTCGTAATATTATTCGTGTCAGCGCGACTACTCATCCGAACGACCGTTCTGAATTCATCGAGATTGACGAGAATGACGTCATTGCCTCAGGCCTTATTACTCGCGCCATCTATATTAACGAAGAAATTGAAGACGACCCAGACGAAGATGAGGGCGCGGACATTCTGATTGCTCAGGCGGATAAGATGCGCCAGCGAATCTTCGAGGAATACAAGAAGCTCGGCAAGGTTATTCGCCCGCTCGTTTTGATTCAATTCCCGAGCGGTAAACCGGAGACGATTGATGAGGTTGAGCGCATTCTCGAGGGTATGGGTTATACCTACGAAAATCACATGGTCGCGAAGTGGATGTCGGAAGACAAGCGCGAACTGAGCGACGATATTGTCGAGAATGATGGTCAGCCGGTATTCCTGCTCATGAAACAGGCTATTTCGACTGGTTGGGATTGCCCACGCGCGAAGATTCTCGTTAAACTCCGTGAAGGCATGAGTGAGCAATTCACGATTCAGACAATCGGTCGCATTCGTCGTATGCCAGAGCACAAACATTACGATAATGACACGCTCGATTGTTGCTATGTTTACACATTCGACCAAGACTATAAGCAGGGATTATTGTCCGACATTGAAAAATCTTACGAAAAGCGACATTTATACCTCAAAGAGAAGTGCAAAACTTTTACTCTTGTGCGCGAAACCCGCGATCTAGATTACGCTGGTCTTGGCGAGCGTGAAGTTTTGGAGCGAATATACAACTATTTCGTTGAAGCCTACAACTTGAATGACGACAAAGAACTTAATAAACAGAAACTAGCCGACGAGAACCGCTACGTCTTCGGTGACAGGGTTTACGGCCATTGGCTTAAAGGTAAATTCACGACACTCAGCTCAATCACTGCCGCCGAACTCGAAGAGCGAAGCATGAAAGTAGACACAGGCCGCCATGGCATTATGATGCTCCACTCCACGAATGAATTGAAATCTATTCTTAGCTTGCAACAGCATAACGTTCGTGCGATTCTAGAGCGCCTATTCTTCAAGGGCGTCGATTCGAAATACCGCTTGCTCTCACTTACTAAGGAAGAGCTTTACGCCTTTACAATTAACAACGAGCATCAGCTAAAGGCGGACTTCCGTGCCGTTGCGTCCGAAATCTCAAACGTTCAGGCCAAGCTTGCGCTTGATGTCCGTGAAGAAGAATTTAAGATACCGATTGATGATTATTTAAATTACGACCCAACCGTAAAAGGCGAAATCGAATACCTATCCAACGCGTACGAGAAATATACATCAGGCTTCGCGACGCTTAAAATCCGCAGTCGCTCTGAGAATATGTTCGAGAGTTGGTGCAATAATCGTGATGACATCGACTGGGTGTATAAGAATGGCGATACGGGGCAGAACTATATGTCTATCGTCTATCTAACTGGGGCTGGCAAGCAACGCCTATTCTACCCAGATTACATCGTTAAGAAGAACGACGGCACGGTATGGCTTCTCGAAGCGAAAGGCGGTGAAGACCGCGAAGGTAACTCGCAAAACATCGATAGCCAAGCCGAAAACAAGTTTAATGCGCTCAAACAATATGCCGAAAAACATAATCTCCAGTGGGGGTTTGTCCGCAACTATGATAACCGCCTATTCCTCAATAACTCCGAATGGCATGAGGAAATGAGTGACGAGCATTGGGAATTGCTAGACAATAAAATCTAAGTTTTTACAAAAATATTAAACTCATGCTTTCTACTTTTGGCTGGTTTTTGTATGCTTGCTGAAAAGTAAAAAGAAAGGAGTTATATGTTCGTAGTAAATCTAGTAAAAAGATGGGTATTTATGTGGAAATTGAACCGCAAATACCCCCTAAAATAGCCCCAAAAATGTTATAATAATAGTGGTTATCCGGTTTTCTCAGACATTCCGGAGCCTTGAAGGAAAAGTGGAGGATGCACCACCTAAAATGGTGGTGCTTTTTATGGTATAATATAAGTAGTCATCAATGCCTCGAAGGTAACACTTCGGGGCTTTTTGTCGCACATTAAATTTAGACATTTAGCAAGGGGGTGTTGTTATGTCTAAGAAGAAAAGAAGGCAAAGAAGACGTGGAACTCCGCCTCTCTCCGCAAAAGATAGGCATCACATCTGCTTCCAGGGTAGACATTGGAAAAGCGGGTACGCGAAGCTGATTCGCGATAATTTTATTCGCGCGATTCCAGTAATCTACCATCGTGAGCTTCATAGTCTGCTTCATGATGTTCCGCTCCCTGACGGCGCGTTACTGAAAGAGGCTTGGCTAAAGTATCAGAAGGAAAAAGATATGGTGGACAGCTACGATATATGCCGCGCGATCGCGTGGCTCTATGTAGCGATTCCTGATGCAGAATTTCGTAAGGCGATGCAGTTTCAGCTCGATTTCTTTGTCAAACGACTTGGCGGCTCGTCATGAACCGCCTCTTTCAAGAAATAAAGGTGCTATATGAGCGATACAATCCTCGTTGCAATATTAACTGGAGCTTTCTCGGTGGTCGGCTCATATGTCGCCAACAAGGCCATTTCTGAGAAGAAGAGCAAAGAAGACGACATCAAGGCGGCTCAGCGCGAGCAGAGACAGCAAGACCGCCTCGAAGCCATCGAACATAAATTAGATATTCATAACGGTTACGCCGAAAAACTGGGTAGCATTCAACTAGATATAACTGCTATCCATAAAGACATTGAGTATCTGAAAGGAGGTACAAAATGAACGACATCCTAATGTGCGCAGGAGCGGCAGGAGTGTTCTTCGGGGCTATGGCTCTCCGTGGAATCTTCGGGTATCTCAAAAACAAAAAAATAGCAGTAGAAGACTTGAAGTTCGATTGGAAGAGATTTCTCTCGGGCTCAATAAAGCCAATCGCGTTAACCTTAGCAATCGGTGGCCTAGCCGCCTTAATTTTGGCGTTCTTAAGCCTAGTAGATGCCTCTGGCGTAGAAGTAGCGGGGCTCGACCAAATCTCGATTCACAATCTGTTAGTCGGCCTATTCATCGCGGATATTGGCGCTATTGGCTACGCAATTAAAGAAGCGCTATTAGCGTTTGGACTAACAGATAAGCAAATCGCCCAGATTCGCGAAGCCGCCGAAGAGGGTGAGACTGGCATCAATATCGGCGTAGATGACGACGGTAACTTAGTCGCATCGGCTGAAACCAAGACCGACAAATCCGTTAAAGAGATTCTCGAAGAGGAAGCAGAAGGCGGAACTGTTGACCATGGTGTCGAACTCGACCCAGGCAAAGGCGCGGTATGGGTAAACACTTATCCTGAGCCTTATCGCTCCGCCGCCAAAGATACAAAAGTTGACCCATCGACCTGCTATAACCGTGAATGCGTTTCCTATGTAGCATGGAAGATTGCCGAAGCGACTGGCGCATGGCCGAAGCGCACTGGCGATATGAATGCGAAAGAATGGATCTATCGCCTGCCTAGCTGGGGATATAAGAAGGTCTCCGCACCAAAGAATGGTGGCCTCTATGTTGGCGTGCTTACCTCTGGTAAATATGGCCATGTTGTATGGTTTGAGGGCGATCGCACGATTTCCGAATATAACTATGGTTCGGCTGGCAACTATGGCGTCCGTCAAATCAATCTCAGCCAGTATATTTGGTTCGAAATCAAAGCTCCGACCGTAACGCCACAGCCTCAGCCAAGCGCAGGCAAGAAGTCTAATGACGAAGTAGCCAATGAGGTTATTAAAGGCCTCTGGGGCAACGGCAATGAACGTAAAGCTCGCCTCGAAGCGGCAGGGTACAACTATGCGACAATCCAGAACCTAGTGAATAAGAAGCTCGGTGGTAGCACTAGTACATCCACGGGGGTTAAGCTTGGCGATAAGGTGAAAACCAGCGCTACTAGAGACCGCTCGGGCGTGACGCTCAATTTGCGGATTATTAACGACGGCCAGAGCGTGTGGGCTTCGTCTAACGGCGACTGGGCAATCTTAAAGAAAGGGGGCGTAATCCGTTGCGCTGTGCCTAAATCTAGCTTAAGGAAGGCCTAGAATGAGCATTACTTCAGGAAATCTAATTACAATTAACAACACGGCGATTCCGGGGCTTAAGGGATATGAAGTCCAATATAACAAGCTCTGGAAAGACGCCGACCGTAATATGAATGGCGACGTAAGAGCATCTCTTATCGGTATCTTCCCGAAAATTAAACTCGAATTTCGCGACGCGTTGACTGAGGCGCAGGTTAGCTCTATCATTGCGCTTCTAGATCAACCATATTTCTCGGTGACTTACTATTCGCCAAAACATAAAGCAAATAAAACAGCGCAGTATTATGCCGCTGATTACTCCGTCGAAATCCTCGATAGGTCACGAGGCTTATTCAAGGGTTTTAGCGCGAGCTTGGTACCAGTGAGCAAACTCTAATGATTAGTGTAACGACAGCTTTTAAGAATGCCATGAAAGCGCCGGTCAAGGTCGTAAAGGCTACCGTCGCTGTCGTTGGTGGCTCTAGCTATACTTCGGCAGATAACCTCGTAAAACTTGAGAAACAGGCAAGCGGCTACTTTTTCGGTGTAGCTACGCAGTCGCTGACCGTGACGCTACTGGGAACGGATTATAACCTTCTCGGGAAAGAAATGGATGTCACCCTAAGCGTGTTGACCGACATGACCAACATGACTTGGGCGGATAGCGACCAAGGCCACTTTAAGGTTTATGAGCAAACGACCGACCTCGAAAAGGGAATGACGACTGTCAGGGCGTATGATGCCATTGGCGTAATTGGCCAAAAGGGGTATCAGGCTGGCGATTTTGTTTTTCCTATGACGGTCGCCGAACTTGCAAGCCGCCTAGCCGCAGATAATGGCATGGATTATACCGCAGGAACTTTAGTTAATGGATCGTATCAAATATCTGAAGACTTATATCAAAATATCAATAGTATTACTCATCGTGATATTCTTGCTGAAATTGCTGGCGCTACTGCTACGCTGGCCTCCGTACATGGGGCAACTAGTGAATTAACCTTCGTCGCTCCGCCGCAGACCGCGTCAGAGACTTTAACTTACGCCAATCTGAAGAAGGTCAAGTACGAGCCACAATACGGCGTGGTCAATGCTGTTGTCTTAGCTCGCACGCCACAAGAAGATAATATCGCCGTAAGGGATGAGACTAGCATCTCTGAGAATGGCCTTACGGAAGTTAAGTTGGCGAATAATGAGATTCTGGACGACGATCGCGAGAGCCTTGCGCAACCTATTCTGGACGCCGTAGACGGCTTCTATTTCTATCCATTTGAAGCAACTACTGAAGGACATGGCTGGTATGAGATTGGAGACCGTATCGCCATCACGGACGGCACGAATACTTGGGAGGTTGTCGTCACGGATATTAAGCTCACAATCGATGGCTCGCTTAAAGAAGTCATCAAAGGCATTGCGCCAGATGAGTCTACGACAAATTACGCTCTTGCTGGCGGCATTACGAAGACCGTCTACAACACCGAAATTAAAGTAGACAAACAAGGGCAGGAGATTACGTCCGTCGTCTCGCGCCAAGATTCATTCGAGAACCAGACGCTCGAGAATTTTTCTCAAATCACGCAGAATATTAGCTCCGTGGTTACAACGATCCAGACTACTGGCGGTAGCAATATGTTGCACAACTCCGTTGGGTACAATATCGACACGGACGGCAATCTCGTTAACTGGACTAAGACTGGCGCGATTACGGCCGAATCGAGCCCAGAATCCGTATCTTACGGTGCGTTGTCGGGTAATCAGATTAGTTTGGCCGCCTCGAGCTCGATAAAGCAGAGAGTGACCGTTAGCCCAGATTTGCTCTATACGCTCAGTTTCCGTGTGAAGAAGAATGTATCCGGTACTGCTACTATTAGGCTCACGAACGGCACGGATAATTATTCCGTCACGATTCCGAGCAACGAATCACAACTCTGGAAAGATTTTAGTATTGTCGGCGTCAAACCGAGCGAGAGCTATTTCGACGTTATTGTCTCGACCGATTCGAGCGTTACGCTATTCGCCATCACTGACCTCATGCTCGCGACTGGCGACTCTATCGTACCGTGGGTGTCTGCCGCCGACGAGATTCTATCTAAGCAGGTGGCAATCGACCAGAATGGCGTCAAGGTCTCATCTAGCACGAATAATGATTACGTCCAGCTCGACGAATTCGGTCTCAATGGTTATCACAATGGCGAAAACGTATTAACGCTCCAGCAGGACGTAACTGAGGTAGCAAAACTTAAATCCCGTGAGCAGATCGCTATGCCGCCAATTAAAATCGTGCCAATTACGTCAGGCGATAACGCTGGCTGGGCATTCGTAAAGATGGAGGAATAATTTATGGCAACATCAGGCTCATTTAATACCAGCGCACGCGTAAGCGGTTCATACAATACATACGCTAAGTTTTCGTGGTCGCAGACTAGCCAAAGCGTCTCAGGCAACTATACGGACATCTCGTGGAAGCTTGTCGGTGTTACTGCGAGCACATATCAATATATCTATGTTTATAACGTATCGGCCACTGTCAACGGTGCCACTTCGTCAAAGAGCTTCAACGCTAATATGTATAACGGCACGGAGCTTTTGTCTGGCACCGCTCGTATCAGTCATAACAATGACGGTACGAAAAGCTTTTCGGCTTCGGCTGGCCTGGCGATGTATTCGAGTGGCTCCTGGTACAGCGGTAGCGGTTCGTGGGCGCTTAATACAATCGCTCGCGCGGCATCTATTACGTCTGCACCAAACTTCAACGATGAAGAAAACCCGACGATTAACTACTCGAACCCTGCTGGCAATTCAGTGTCTACTTTGATGGCCTGCATTTCGCTAACTGGTTCGAACGACGACATCGCATATCGTAGTATCTCGAAGACTGGCACTAGCTATACATTCGAACTGACCGAAGAAGAACGCAATATACTTCGCGCCGCTACGACTGGCAGTAGCCGAACGGTCTACTTCTATGTCAGAACCGTTATTGGCTCATCTACGCTCTATAATAGCGTCGGTAAAACGCTGTCTATCGTAAACGCGAACCCTACTTTCTCGAACTTTACCTACCAAGATACCAGCTCAACGATTACGGCCATTACGGGCAATAATCAATATCTCGTCCAGGGCAAATCGACGCTTCGTGCTATTATTTCCGCCGCTAACAAGGCAACCGCTAAGAAATCCGCCACGATGTCTAGCTATGCCGCTACAATCTCCGGCTTAACGGCCACGGGGGCATATTCAGATTCAGCGGCAGTTAATATTAACTTCAGTGATAACGCATTTACTCCTGGCTCACAGACGCTTGCGGTAAAGGCGGTTGATTCTCGTGGTCTATCTACCTCAGTAACTAAGAATGTGACCGTGTTAGCCTACGCGGCTCCTACTATTAACGCAACAGCTACTCGTGAGGGCAACTTCGAAAAGGAGACGACGCTAGTTATTAAAGGTGCGTACTCGCCGTTGACGATTGGCTCTACCGCGAAAAATACGGTCAATAGTGTTCAATATCGCTACAAGAAACAATCCGAAACGACGTGGAGCTCATGGGCGTCAATGACTGGCCTATCTCCAACTAGCTCTGGGACATACACGACGACGAACAAGGTGCTCGAGCTCGACAATGCGTATGCTTGGGATATTGAAGTCCGCGTCACGGACAGACTCGAGACCACTACCGCGACGCTAACTGTCTCGGTAGGCATTCCGACGTTCCGCATCGGTACAGACGATTTCGTATATAATCGCGAACAGCCACTCATGGTAAGCCATGTTGGGCAGGTGATTATGTCGACAACGCTCAATACCGCGGCCAAAGTTGAAGCTATTTATGGTGGTACTTGGGAGGCATGGGGCGCAGGACGCGTTCCGGTCGGTGTAGACCCAAATGACAGCGATTTTAATGCTCCAAATAAGACAGGCGGTGCTAAGACTGTAACTCTAACCGTCGACCAGATGCCTAGCCACCGGCATACTGACGCTTATTGGCGCATTCATGATATTGGCTACTCGACCAGCCAATGGGGCGCACAGGCTGGTACATACAATTCGCCATTGAAGAATAGCCAAACATACACAGAGTATACCGGCGGAGGTCAGGCTCACCAGAATATGCCCCCATACAGGGCTCTGTATATGTGGGTTAGAACAGCTTAGCCGATGAAAAGACTGTATCTTTGACAGTGGATCAAATACCTGCACACGATCATAAGGTTTTTGGCGGTTGGGGTGCAGGAGCGGCCGATTACAGCTCTTTCCGCGTGGATTCGAACAGCCCTGCCAATCCATGGTCAAGGACTGGCACTGCTGGTGGCAATCGACCCCATGAAAATATGCCACCATACCGGACTATTTATATGTGGATTAGGACGGCTTAACCGGATAAGACTGTAACTCTCCAACAGAGTAATTTACCACCAAGAACTATGGTACGCACCAATGTGGAGTCAAATTCGGCCTCGACCGATATGTCCTACGCGACCGGCTGGAATAACCATACTCTTCAAGATTCGGGCGAAACGAACTCGCAAGCTTTCTCCGTTATGAATCCATATACGACGGTCTATTATTGGCTCCGCACATCTTAGACTGTAACCTTGCAAATAGAACAGATACCAAGCCACAGACATTTAATCGGTCAGACCTGGAAAGATTGGAAACTACAAGGTGGCGGAAATGGGCCTGCCGGTACGTACGCAAACTACGGCCAAGACACTTGGAGCCAATATACTGGCGGAGGTCAAGCCCATGAAAACATGAGTCCTTATCAGACATTATATATGTGGCAACGAACAGCGTAGACTGTAACCTTGCAAATAGAACAGATACCGAGTCATCGACATAGCCTTAAAACATACTACGATTCCGGAACGAGTCAGGGCTGGTGCTTTGACAATGTTGGCGGTAAGAAATCTATGTACACGAACGAGTATTGTTCGGCAACTGGTGGCGGACAGGCCCACGAAAACATGAGCCCATACCAAACTTTGTATATGTGGGTTCGCACGGTCTAAGCGGTTCTTTTCCAGAGGTAGATTGTCTGATATGGCGGCATATTCTCGTGTGCACCGCCTCCGCCACGCGAGTTCGTGTTCGTCGTAACAGCCGTTCCGTTCCAGTTTCGCCCCTGAAAACAATTAGATCCAGCGGCCGTACTTCCGGTGCGTCCGTACACTTCATGAGAGTGGCTTGGAATTTGCTCAAGCGTCAAGGTTACAGTCTTATCTTTATTAGGCCGTTCTTAGCCACATATAGATCGTCTTATACGGGCTCATGTTTTCGTGCGCTTTGCCATCTCCTGTGGCCTGAGCGTAGATGTTATTACCACTCCCCGAGCCATTGTTGCGCCATTGCCAGCTCTCCACGTTTAGCACGCGAGAGCCTGAGCCAGAATAGGAAATAGTCACACCCTCATTGTTGTTGACACCGCCATACACGATATTATGGGCGTGGTTCGGCATTTCCGCCGTGGTCAAAGATACAGTCTTATCTTGTTCTTAGCCAATAGAATACCGTCATATATGGCTGAAGATTATTATGAGCTTGCCCGCCGCCAGCAGTAGTAGTAACTCCAGGAATATCGTTGTAGTCTTCATTGCTTCCCCAATGATATGCAGAGCTCGCAAGCCAGTTGCCTGAACCATGGCCGGACGCCGTCCACGCATTTAGAAAGCGTCCAGGGTGAGAGTGCACCGGCATCTGTGCCTCGGTCAAAGATACAGTCTTATTATCACGCGGTTCTTAGCCACATATATATGGCGCTGTACGGCTGTAAGTTATTGTGCGCCTGACCGCCACCTGTACTGCGAGTGACGTAATTATCGGAGTTCTTGTATGCGTTCGCATATGCAGAGGCGCCGCCGCCAGTTCCTGTTGGAATTCTGTCGCCCGTGTTCGTATAGTTGTTATTCATAACAATAGACCAGTCGTTCGGTATATGATTATGCGACGGCATTTGGTTGACCGTTAAAGATACAGTCTTATCATCCGCCACCGTGCGTAATCTGTTCGCTTATGATATAATTAAGGTATTGCAGACAAAGCTTATGACTTAACGCCTGCGATACGGAGGAAGGAACGCCTCTATGCAAAGAATCGCTCATAAGGCGATTTTTTGTTATATCTTTTTCTTGCTAAGTTAAATTAACAAGTAACATTTTCAGCAAAAACCACCCCTGTTAAATGAGGTGGTTTTCTTATTTGGGATATAACAATTTGTTATATGTTGAAGACGAGTCTGTTGTTGAGGAAGCTACGATCGTTCGCGCCCTCGATTACCTTGTCTACGAGCGTTTCGTCGCCGAGATTGACGGTAATATGAATCGGCTCGCCAGAAGCTTCTCTTTCGGCCAAATCCTGCGCGAGCTTATCAATCCAGCCAGTATTGTTCTCGAGCGGCACAACGGCCTCGCGGCCTTGCTCGCCAATCATTGCAATTGTCGCGCCGTCTACGACACCACCTTTCGCGAGTAGTGGAATCTGAGGCACATTGATTGTGTGAATCCAGTCGAACGGCTTAATGTCTAAGATCTGGACACTGCGGATTCCGTTCAACACACCGTTAATCGCGTTGAATGGTACGGAGACGACTCTGTTAATGCCTCTGATGATTGCGTTAACGATGGTCTTAAAACCGTTCACGATACCGTCTTTGATGCCGTCGAAAATCTTACCGCCAGTAGAGAAGACGTTTTTTACGGCCGTCCATGCGTTTGTAAAAATAGTTTGGAAGAAACTTGCAACGGTGGAGAATACACTCTTGATGCCATTCCATGCGTTCTGGGCGCCAGTCTTGATGCCATCCCAGATACCTTTGAAGATATTGCCAACGGTAGTAGCCAACCCGCCGAAGAAGTCCTTGATACCGTTCCATATACCCTCGACTACCTTGCCAGCATTTTCGAAGCCAATCTGGATTTTTGCGATCAGCCAGCCTAAGAACTCGCCGATCTTTTCGATAGCCTTAACGGCGAAGTCTGCCATATTGAGGAAGAAGTCAATCACAATAGCAATGCCTGCGCCTAATAGAGATAGAGCTTCTGCCACTGCGTTGATAGCTCCGCCAACCACGATGCCGAAGACTCGTCCGGTATTTTTTAGTGCCTCCATCAGGACTGTGTTATTTGCGAGCCCCTCAGCGACGCGCTGGATGTCCGCAATAATCGGTGCCATGAGTTCATTCAATCTGTCGAGCGCAGGCTGAAGCTCTTCTTCCCACATGAATTGGATGCCCTCGCCAATCCCCTTAAGGAATACGCCTATTTGCTCAAAGATGACTCCGAGAGCGGATAGGACAGGCGGGATGGTTATATTGCCCATAACGGTCAAGAAGCCTGAAACCGCGTTACTGACGGACGTAAAGATGTCTAGAACGCCCTCTACGGTAGTCTCTAGCCCGCTAAAGAACCCATCGAAGCCGCGGCTCCATGTGCTTGGGTCTAGCCGTTGCATAGCTTCGCCGATGCCGTTCAAGAAGTCTGGGAGAGTATTCTCTGCGACATACTTCGCCAGAGGTTTGAACAAATTATCCCAAGCAGAGATGCCCGCACTCTTAACGATGTCGAAAGCCTTAACTGCGCCTTTTTGGAAGTTGCGGAGGGCTTTGTGCCATTTAGAGAGGTCAAGATTCCCGAATAAGCCCATAAGCTTGTCGTACGCCTCTTGAATTGGGTCGGTAATCTCGCCGAAGTCCAGTGCGCCGAGGTCAATTCCGGCAAGGTTAGCGCCTCCGGCTCCACCCGAACCGCCGCCAGAGCCAGAATCTTCTTCTTTAAGGACGTTCATTTCGTCGAAGCCAGCAAGCTGTTTTGCGAGCTTCTTTGCCGCGCCAGTAGCGCCGTCAATGTCACTAGCCGCACCGCTCGCGGCGGCACCTACGCCAGCGACGGAGTCTGCGGCCTCATCGGCGGAAGCGGATGTTTTACCGAATTGAAGCGAAGATTGGCCGAATATCGCGCGAATAGCGTTAATAGCGGTCAATACAACACGTACAAAAGCGGCAACGTAGTTAGTCGCGGTGCTAATGGCGGAAGCAACCCCCTTAAAGAACTGGGCGATGTTTGATTGTCCAATAGCGTCAACAATATTAGCAATACCGCGCGTAATTGAGGTCTTTAAGTTTGTGATGGATGTTTGGATGCCATTAGTTGAACTGAGCGCCTGGTCTTCGAATGAAGCGAAGCCATTTGCGCCCTCTTTATTGAGCCTGACGACCGTCTTCATAAAGTCATTCATGTTGACTTTGCCGTCTTGGAAGGCGGCGTAAAGTGCGGACGAATCCGCATAGCCCATAGCTTGAGCGACTTGGCCTAGCTGGCCAGGGATGGTCTGCAAGAGCGTCTTCCAGTCTTGCATCTCTGGCTTGCCTTTAGCATATGCCTGACTAAGCTGTTCGAGCGCGGAGGCCATTGCTTCGGCGCTTTGTCCGCTGGCGAGAAGCATATTATTCACGCCCTCAAACATCTTAGTCGAGGCCTCTAGGTTATGGTTCGAGGCAGTAAAACGCTGAACAGCGTTAGCCGCCTGATCTAGAGTAGTCGGAAGACCTTGCAATTTATCCTGCAAATAATTGATGGACTTTTGCGCGGTCGTTGCGCTGATGCCCATATTTTGCATTACGCGAGGGAAGTTATTAAGAGTATCTACGCGCTTGATAGCGTCGCCCATCTGAGCCGTGATAGCCTGAAAGGCTTTCATGAAAACCTTTGCGATAATATTGCCAACCGCTACGGCTTTGGTTGAAATAGCGCCAAGGGAACTATTTGCGCTTTGGGCGAAGCCGCTCAGCTCTTTCTTCGCGGTGGTAGTTCCTTTGCTTACGCCCGAAGCGTCCGCGGTGATTTTAACTCGAAGATCGTCAATTTCTGTTGCCATCTTTCCTCTTTCCGTATAATCGCTTCGCCCGTGCGGCGCGGCTTTCGTCAGTAGTCGAGATTGTTGCTTTACGCTTTCTCTCAGCTACGCAATTCGGCTCTTTTGGGTACTTCTTCGGCTCGTGAATAGCCGAGATAATATAATGCCCGAATGTGTGGTTTAACGTATCTATGATGTCCGCTTGCGTCTTCAGGCGTCTTTCGTAGCCCTCAACGCACCGTTGGAATTCAGCTAAATTCAATTCCCAGAATTCAGCCTTGTGTAGCCCAATCTCAAAGGCGGTCGCCTCTAAATCGCGCCAAACCTCAGTGAAGCTCTCTAACTTTCGGCTTCTTCCAAAGCCTTCTTGATTTCCGTCATTGCTTTCGTTCTGTCGAACTTCATCTTCTTGCCTAAAAAACCAGACCCAGACAAGCCCTCCATGATGTCCAACATAATGCCTTCAGCATCGTCGATAACGCGCTTGTCGAATTGTTCTTCAGTACCGCCACCTGCGCGGAATAAGAAGAGCAGGTCGACCATGCCAATGTTGTTTTCGCCTTTCTTGCCGCTCAGAGTTTCGATAACGTTAAAGAATTTAACGCCATACTCTTGTTCGGCTTTTGCGATATTGGAACCCTTATAATTGAGCTTCGTGGTTTCTTCCATGGAAATCGTCCTTGATTAAATTGCTAGGTGGGCGCATTTAGCCTCCGCGCCCAAGAGGTTGTGATTAAGCTTCAGCGTAAACTGGTTCGCCAGAGAGACGAATCGTGAAGTTAGCAGTTACTAAGCCATCTGGAGTAGCTTCGCCGAACTTAAGGGCGGAAATGTAACCGCTGTAAGTCAACGTGCCAGCATCATCTGGATAGGTTTCAACCCATTCGCGAACGGCGCCGCTTTGGTAAACAGAGCGGAGGGTTTCGACTTGGCCGTCGAAGCAGTTATTGACTGCGACTTCGATGCTTCCCGGGTCTTTCGCGCCTTGGATAAACTCCTTAGAGCGATTTGGCGAATCGAGCGTAGTTACGTCGATTTCTTCAGCCTCAGAAGATTGCTCGCCGATGCTCGTGATGTGAGCAATAACGAGGTCTGCTTGTTCTGAGCCGCTTTTGACCATCTTAAGGCTTGTAGCCATAGCTTGGATTCCAGCCATGTTATTTTCTCCTTACATCAACGAAGACCGACGAAGGTCGCATTGATGTGGTACAAGGCTCCCTCTGGCGCAGGAACGTCGAGAGAGTTATTTAGTCGATATTTCAACTCGCGCATCTTGGCCTCGACTTGAACCAAGATGTTTGAAGCCGTCACGCTGTCATCCGCAAAAATATCAATCGTGCAACGAATCTCCTGCGACGCAATGCCATTTTCTAAGTAGTACTCGGCCGCGTTGCCATCTATGCGATAAGTAACTGCTGGCACATTGTTAAAGATATTCTGCGAGCTCTGAGAAACGTCGACGCCCTCGATTTCGCATAATTTCTCATAGATTTCTGGCTTAGGGTTAAACATTGTCTACCGCCTTCGATGTTGCACTACGAATGATCGCTTGAATGGCTTTCTTGTTCGTATTTAATGACCTGCCCAAGTACGGTTGCGGAACCATGCCCGGCCAATCTTGGTCATATGTCAGATTCTCTTTCGTTTCATATGGGTATTTGCCGTCTCCGCGTCTGCCCGTGCCGAACTCCACATAGATTGCATATTCGACATTGGTATGGACATACCCGACAACCGTATCCCCCTCGACTTTCGCTGGAATAGGGTGGATAGATCCGCGCAGATTACCGCCTCCGGGCGAGACAGGGCAGAACGCTTTCGCGCTTGCCTCTACCACGCCAGTGGCCTTATTGACGGCGGCTAGGAGTTTACTTTGACAGCCAGAAGGGAGCCTGGAGAGACGCCCCAGCGTCTTATCTAATCCCTCAATTTTGGCTGTTATCATATTTCTTTCCTATTACCGTGAGATGCGAGTCGCTCGGTATCACGTTTGTAGCAACATAGAGCTGACTATTGTACCGAAAAATGTCATTGAGCTCTATCTCTGCGTTTGTGTTGCAGGTGACGCTTATATCAATGGACTCAACTAAGCCCAATTCGGCCTGAAGTTCTCCGAGGTCATTAAATCTCACATTACCTTTGAACGATGTTTTAACGGACTGCGAATTGCGTACAATACCGCCTTCTGAATCTTTGGTGGTCGTCGAATTAAGAACTACGATCACCTTGTCGTAGAACGCCTTGGCGATTGCATTCTTCGCCGAATCAGGCCACAACATTGATTCTCCTGTAACGAGCTAAGAGTTTCGAGAAGCCAGCGAACAATTCGTTATCCTCGGTCGTGGCAAGATAGTTCTTAACCTCGTTCGAGAAGCTGACGGACTGGCCGTTGTCGCTCACTGAGCTAATAGCCGCGTCTGCGGACGTTGAAGAAATGGTATTGACGGTTTGGTTGAAAATGCCCGAGACGATGCGAGCGACGATACGCTCGGTAGCTTCAGGCAAGTCGGTACGATTAAGATAAAGTAGCACGCGATCGCCGACCTCATCGATAGAGAAGTCCAATATATCGGCATTCTCTGCCGCGGCGGCGGCCTCGTTAATCTTCTTAACGTAGCCTTCGATTCTTGTCTTTTGCTCTTCGGTCATCTTGGCTCCAAACTATTTCTTGGCTTTAGGTTCGGCCTTTGGGGCTTCAGCTTCTGGGGTTTCTTCCTTCGGAGCCTCTTCCTTTGGGGCTTTCGCCTTGGCCTTTGCTGGGTCTTCGACTTCTTCGTAAACGTCGGACTCTTCCATCATGCGAATAACGTCCTTGTTTTCGACTTCTTCGATAACCCCGCATTTAATATTCTTAAAGAATTTTGCCATGTTAAATTCCTCATTTAATCTTTGACGCCGGTATTACGCCACCGGCAGGGCGTTAGTTGCTATTAAGGAAGAGCAACGAGCTTCTTGACGAGGTCAGGCGTGACAACGCCAGTACCATAGGAGTAGAAGAGTTCTACTGCATGAGCGTTCGAAAGAGGAACTTTCTCGTCTTGGTACTCGTTGAACATAGCTGGCTGACCAGCCGCACCAAAGATTTGAGCGATGATAGCGGCGGTTTGGCGAGTGTTGCTGTAAACGCGAACACCGTGGAAGATTTCGATTTCTTCTTTGCCGTAGTCGTTTTCAACCATGACCTTGTCGATGTGGTTGCGGAGCTTGCCGTAAGCCGCTGGGCTCAAGGTAAGGGCAATCATGTCGCGGTCAACGCCATCTACCCAGTCATTAGAGACGGTTTCGATAGCTTGAATCATGGTTTCGGCGACCTCTTCGATGGCGGTTACGCCGGTTGGAAGAGTGACAGCCGTAGCGGCGCTTTCGAGAGCGGTGAAGTATGCGCTATCGAGGTCAGCAATAGCACGCTTGCCATGGTTGCCACGGCGGCGAGCGATAATGTCGGCAACACCGAAGGTGCGGACATCTTTCTCTTCGATTTCCTCGACGATCTCTTTATCGACGTTGAGGTTGATGGTAACTTTACCAGTGTTCTTCAAGGATGTGCCATTACCAGCGGTGCGGGCAGTGCCGTAGTTAGCTGAAGCGGCGTTCTTGAAGCGGTTGATTTCTACGGAACCAGTAGTTGGGTCGCCGGAGTAATCTTTGTTTTTGAGTTGCTCAGAGAGAGCACCCTTTTGGATGGACTCGATGACTTTACCGTAGCTTTCGGCAAGCTTGTCGGCAGTCGATCCAGCCGCATTCGTGTAGATACTTAAAGCATCAGTACGAGCCATAATTACTCTCCTTTATGGAGTTCAATTCGAGCAGTGTCTAGAAGGCGGTTACGCCATGACTCTGATAGCCACGAGCGCTCAAAGAGCCTTCCTTGCTTCTACTTGTCGTTTTGCCACCGTCACCGAAGTCCGTAGGGGTCTTGCCGGCGAGCTTGGCTTCTACACCCTTCGAGACAGCCTCGTTGAATGCTTTGGCCAGGGCTTTGACATTGGCGGCGGTTTTATCCTTGTCAATGTCGACGACAAAGTCTACTAGCTTAGTGTCGATGTTCAAATCTGCAAGCTGTTCGATTGCGTCAGCACGGTTTTCGCGCATCGTAATGTTGCGCTCTTTCTCGGCCAACTCATTATCTTTTTGCTTGCGTGCCTCGCTAAGCCTTTCCTCTTCGGTCATCTTGGCTTTGCGATCATAATCGGCCAATGCCTCCTGAATCGCGGCCTTATTGCGCTCATCGTTCTTCGCGTTGATTTCTCCTACGCGCTTCTGAATGAGTGCATTGACCTCATCCTGAGTAAAGGTTTTAGAGTTGCTACCTTTGTCCTCTGTTTGTCCGTCCGTAGGTTGCTTGACGGCAGAGTTTTGGTCTACGGTATCCGCCATAGAATCCTCCATTTTTACGCCTGTCGGCTTAATTGCAACAAAAATACCCCAAGACTAGGTCTTGAGGCATTGATGATTACCTATATTATACCATAAATGGAATTATGGGGAAATTGTCAAGGAAAAGCTAAATGTTGTAGAAAAAACTAAAACATAAGCACGAAAGAATAACAGAGGCGGATGTTGTAGAATTTACATTTGAACTGCTAACGGCTTGTTCTGTGGAAAAGTCGTGCTATAATGATAGTAATCGCCTAGTACGTAATAGGCGGGGAGGATTGAAAATTCGAATCACTTATAACGTTTTGGAAGTAGGATTCTCGAACGAAAGTTAATCTTTAACTCAACCTTAAGTGCTCAATCCTCACCAAGGAGGCCGATTCTTCTTTCGATAGGCCTCCTTTTCGATTGCAGTTCTTTGTCTTCAAAAAGCACCCCTTCCGGAGTGCTTTTTTGTAGGATTCTCGAACGAAAGTACAAGCATATAACTTAAGTTATTCTGCTAGCATACTAATTCATGAAGAATGTCATATGCTTGTACCTTGATTATATGACAACTTGACGACTTTTGTCCATACCATAAGCTAAATGTTTATGGCTATTCACAAATAAGTCCAGCATCGCCTCTCTCGAAATCGATACCCCACAACTCCAGGTCTTCTTCGGTCGGCTCTGTGCCCTTGCTGAAACAGTAAACCTCGGCGCATAAGTTGCCTTCATAATCCACGAAACGTTTGAATCGGCATTCGCCACGCCCCTCACTTTGTTTTTCGTATAATCGCATGGCCTTTTCGACTATCTCTCGTGCTTTTTTCTTATCCCGCATTTGAAACTACCGCCTTTACGTTTATCTTACTATCAATTTTAGCATTATCGCACCTGAAGTATGAAATCTCATTCGGCCTCGCCTTCTTAAAATAAGATTTTACGCCCGCCTTCATTGGTTGCGGGTCTAGATAGACAATACCTAGTTTTGTTCGTTCGGCTATGAAGGTGTGCCCAACTTGCTTTCGTGGCCATTTGACGCTAATGATGAATCTTGCGCCAGGCTCATTTTTCATGAGTTGGCTCTCTAGCTGTTTCAGGTTAAGCCCCCTCGTCCATAAGCTTTCACCGCCCTCGAAGAACAAACTCCCATTGTACATTTTATCTCCAATAAGCTTCGGCATGGCGGCCACATTATACCCCCTGCGACGCAACTCATAGGCAATAACGCATCTTTGGCAATTCTGCCTCCACTGTTTGCCTTTGGAATAGTTCGGGTTGGCTCCTTTCAACGCGTCCGCCATAGTCATTGGCTCGCCGCGCTTAATGCCGAGCTGTTTTTCTACCACGTCACCAGGCATCGCCTTGTCGAAGTATAGCTTCGGAATAGGATTCTTGTAGCTGGGAAGGCCAATCGATTCAGCCCAATCGGCGTATGGCACGTTGTAGGTGTACTTGTTCTTGCCGGTTGCAGGGTCTCTGTATAACCTCGTCTCTGGCTCATACTCCTTGAAATACGGCACGATTGTTGAGCGGCAGTTCGGATGAAGCGGTGGGATATTCTCGCCTGGTAGGCCGTCTTTGACATTGAATATCTTGCCGTCCATTTCTTGGCAGATTTCGCTCGTACGGCTATCTAGTGTGGCGAGGAACTTGAACTTCTCGAAGCCCATTTCCTTGTAGGCTTCCAGCTCCGCGGAGTTATGGAAGTGGTTAGTCTCTGTACGGATAAGGCGTTCTGCGTAGTATTGATTAACATTGAAGTCGTCACGGAATTTTGCGGCTGTCTTCTGGATGCTTTGGCCAGTGGCGATTGCCGTGGCGAGCTCGCCTTTAAGCTTATCGGCTAATATGTCGGAGTTCTTCCAGACACGGGTGGAGAAGTTGCGCCCCTCGAAGCGAGCATTCATGACCTTATCTACAGTACGCTGATCAAGCGTAGAAAAGCCAGACGGCGTGGAGCCAATGCCTCTTGCTACATCATAACCGGCGCGGTAATAGGAATCAGTGTAGACCTCTCTTAATGCTTTGGAATCAATCGTTCGTTCGCTCATCGCCACCTTACGGGCTTGGGCGGCCAACTGTTCGTTGATGAACCTTAGGCGCGTAATGCGAGCGTTGTAATTATCGGGAAGGTCAATGCTAATTCCGAGCTTCTTCATATCGTCAAGGAAGCGCTTTAGCTCCCCACTCGGTACGATTGAGCGGAGAGCCTGCATATCGAAGCCGTCTTGTCCTTTGTAATAGGCGGCATAAATCTGCTTCAAGCTTTCGACGGTCTGGCGGCGAGCTTCATTATAGACCTTCGCCAGCTCCCGCATATGAGCTTTAGAAATACGCTCACTGCGGGTTAGGCGCTGGTTAGCTCGCTTTATCCAATAGGAATCTGTGCGCTTCCTTTGAGCCATCTACTATTCCTCGATTGGTTCGGCTTCAGGTTTGATGGTAAGGGCATCTGCGTCCTGAGCATCGTTGCCAAAATTGTTGGCGGCATATTCGTCGTCTTTTACCGCTTCGCCAGCCTGTTCTTTCGCGATTGCTACGGTTTCAGAAGCATCGTCGACGAAGCTTAGCTGTGAAGCTAGGAGTTCGTCGTCGATGAGGCCGCGAAGGTTCGTAATCATCTGCGAGGTTTCAAAGTCGTTGCTTGGCAGGTTGCGCTTGAATACGGCGTCCACATCCTCTTTCTTTACCTCAGCCATCTTGCTCTTAACGGACAAATAGTGCGAATAAAGCTCGAAACGTTCCATGAGAGCCTTCTCAAAGAAGCGCTCCTTGTTCTTCACGGTCTGCTCAAAGGCGAGCAACTTATAACGGATTGCCACGCCAGAAGCATTGCCGACGAAGTTGGCGTCACTCATGTTCGGCACCATTGAAATCTTGTGAATGTCGGCTTCAATGGTCTTACGGAGAACATCTACATCGCCCTCATTGATGGCCTTGGTTAAGAACTCGACCTTGCCATCGGTTGGGATGCCAGACAATGCACGCTTGAGTTTGAGTTCGCTCATCTGTTCGTCGTCAAAATCCATGCCATAGAAGCAGAGAATCGCATCCACGAGCTGTTCGCGGTCGTTCACGCGATCGGACTGAATAAGGTTGTAAGCGTCAATCAGGCTGAGTACTGGCTCGAAATCGCCGAGCATCTCGCTGTTGTTCTTGTATTCAACAATCGGCACCTTCCCGAAGAAGTGTGGCTCGCGGTCGGTTTCGTCGAGAGAAGTTCCGTTGAAGTCCATGCGGTAGTGAATGAGCTCTTTGTCAGTTGCCACGACAATCTCGTAAGCATCTGGCCTCTGGTCTTTGGCGTCATTGAAGACCGGGCGATAAGTCACGCCGAACAGCTTGTTGTGTACCATTGAATCGTCGTAGACGATGATCGTGTTGCGTACATCGAGCGTGACGGAACATGGCTCGGACTCTTCGTTGGCGTAGACATACTCGTAATTCATGCCGAAGATGCCACAACCCTTGGCAAGCTCGAAGTCGGTATTCTCCATTGTCTGGGCTTTGTAAGCGTCAAGCAATGGCTCGATGTTGACGTTGTCGTTGACCTGGTAATCAACAGGATTACCGAGCAGATAGCCAGTTGTGGTGTCGACAATGTATTTCGCGTGGTTCACCATGACTTTGTTGTTGAAGAGCGTGTCTGGTTTCTCACGGCTCAAGATGAGTTGCTGACCGAGGTAGTATTGATCTAGCTGGTCAAAGCGAGCGCGACGCTTCTCGTTGAAGTCAATCACCTTCTTGATGAGCTCCGCGGTTATTGTTGTGTCCTTTGGTACTTGGTACATATTTCCTCCTTAAGACCAATGGTTTTCAAATGCGGAGTGACGCGTCACCCTGCCATTCTTTGCTATAACAGTCGGCTTCGTCACCGTGGTTATAGTCTCGTAGATTGCCGCCAGAACATCGACTGCATCATCATGCGCATTGCGGCCTTTGCGCTGATAGCTCATAACCTGCTTATAAAACTCTGGCCAACGGTTCTTCCAGTTCTGTGGCATATAAACGTGATTCTGCACCCAAGCCGAAGAGGCGAGGATGCGCGACTCCTTGTTGTGAGTCTGCGCCACTGGGCGGATAACGGTCTTATTGGTTCCAAATTCTCGCCGCAAGGTGTCACCAACATTTCTTGCGAACCCGCGGCCGCCGTTGTTCGACTCAATACGAGCTTCATTCACGGCGTCGTTGTAGAATAATTCCGCCACTTGCCTCTCTGTAACTTCCATTGGTTCGTCCGTGAATACGAGGTCAGTAATATAAGCTTCCTTCTCATGCTCGACATAGTTGATAGAACAGAGAAAGTCCGTGCCAGTGTCAGCGGTGTCGGTGTAGTTCATAACCTTGCCGTCTGGGCGCTTATCGTAGGTCATAAACTCCGAGTAGAGACGACCAGCAACATCGATTGGCTTCTGGTTATAGTTCGCTTCAACGATGTCGAGGTTCATTTCGCGCGTCTTAGCTTCGTAGTCCTCGCGACTTAACACGTCATCGCAGAGCATCGTTCCATCGTCTTGAACGGCCTTGTATGAGATATGCTCGCAGTCGTCGCCAAATGAGGCTAGAACGCGTCCAGCAAGGTCTCCCTCAGCCCAGCGCGTCATGATGATGATAACTTTCCACGGGTTCTCAGTGCGGCTTAGGAAAGTATTGTTAAACCATTCCCAATGACCGTCCAGTACGTTTTCGTTATAAGCATCTTCTGCTGAGCGGATAAGGTCATCCACGATCAGGAAGTGTGCGCCGAAGCCGGTCGCGGTGGCTTTTGGTGAGGTGGCCAGATAGTTGACCATCTGTGAACCCTCAAGTGTCCACATCTGCGCTGACGCTTCGCCATACTTCACCTTCGTATTAGGGAAGATGTCCGAATAGACGGTGCCATCGTTTATCTTCTCCGTCTGGATAAGGTTGCGAACTGAGCGGGCGAATGTCGTTGAGAGCGTTTCGTTGTATGAGGCCGTCATGACCTTATTCTTCGGGTCGAGGCCGAAGAGCCATGCGGTAAGTAATTGCGCTGTAAGCGACTTGCCGTGGCGCGGTGGTTCATTGATCACGAGATAATGTTTATCCGACTTCTCAATGAATCGCTGGATCGCGTCGCACGTTTCTTTGAGATATTTCCGATTGTCTTTGAAGAACTTCGGCATCATCTGCTGGCAAAAAGTATAGAAATCCCAAGAAGCCTTGCGATTCCTCAAGCCAGTGATGATTTCATCTCTTGTCATATTTCTTCAGTAAACCTTCTACCTCTTTAGCGGAGAGATTGCTGAATGGCGCACCCTCTACTTTGCCCGAAAGCTCAGTCTTTGTTTCTGATGGGTCGTAATTACCAAGAAGCTTAACTAGCTTGTCGGCCGCATCCGTGCATTTCGGATGGTCTTTGTCACTTGCAATTTCAATGAGCGTTTTGACGAGGTTCTTAACGAGCTTCGGGTCTTTCTTGGCCATAAGCTTAGCCTGCTCGCGAACCGACCAAGGCTCCGCAGGACGTCCGCCATTCGTGAATTTGAGGTCATTGCCCTTTGCGAACGTGCCGTCCGGATTGCGTCCGGTTTTGACAGAGGTAGTTTTAGCTCCGTCTTTCGCCATAACCTTCAATCCTCATCCGGCGATTCGATAAAGCCAACATCAACCTCTTTGCCGTTATCTTTCGCCTTCTTAACGCTGATTTTCTTTGTTTGCTTTGGGGCACGCACCTCATAATCCTTGCCGTAGAGATTCAAGTGAGCTACGCCGTCCTTAAACTTATCCGTAATATCAATTTCATTCTTAAAGATCGTGACGATAATCTTGCCGTCTTCGTTGTACTTGGCTTTGAGAGTCTCTGCCATAGTAACCTCCTTTTAAGTTTTCGCCGAGTTTTGCCATCCAAAGTTCGAGACCTTTCATCGTGGTTGCACGACAATAGCCCCTCTTGGAGAGCAGAACCGCTCTCGGCCTGCGGATATAGTTGCCTTGGTAGATGCCGTCTATGCCGACTTCGCACGCAATTCTTCCGGTTGGCCGATAAACTATGAAGACTTTGCCCCGTGGCGATATTGCCTTGAAGCTGGCGGAGAGCCCAAAGTCTCGAAGCGTACCATGCGTGGCCTTTGCGAATTTCTCTGCGAGTTCGGTTTTATGGACGGTTTCATCAACGCACTTGGTGGCTTCGTTGTTCAGAAGACGCGAAAGCACGCGAGCGGTGACGATAGTCTCAAACTCAGCAACTGAAAGGTCTTTTTGCATAACCTAACTTCCGTTTAACTTTACCCATCAAAAAATGCCTCGAACAATTAAGTTCTAAGGCATTGATGATTACCTATATTATACCATAATCACCTTGACTAATTGACTCGATGTGGTGGTTCGTGGTACAATATAGAAGATTTAAGCTACTGAGAAGCCTCATGGCAGATTTATTTCTGCTGTGAGGCTTTTTCTTCCATCAGCCTCAGCGAATAGCAACGTTTTTCGGAGGTTGAGTTTTGAATATTGACTATCTCAAGGTCAGTTTCGAGGCAAGAATGAAAGTCGGCGGGGATGCGGCCTTTCTTTTGGCATATCTCAACTATGTTTCTAAGAGAACGCCGAGAGACGAGAGAGGCTACTTTTCGCTCGATTCTACGTTTGCAATTAGGGGAGTGGGAATTCCGAAAAGATCATTTATTAGGTATAGAGAGGCTTTAGTAGAAGCTGGGTATATTAGCTATATTCCAGGCGATAACCAGAACATCAAGCCGCGTTATAAGGTGTTAAAATAGGATAATGTGGCAATTTTAGGGAGGTTTCTCTCTATTTTTGTTGGAATTTCGCGTACCCTGTGGAAAACCTGTGCAAAAACCGCCAAAATTTGGTGGAAAAGTCGGTGGAAAAACCGATTCCGGTGTGCCAAAATGGCACAGCGGCCTAACAGGGGTGCGGTGTGCCAAATTGGCACGGCCATATCAAATAAATAAAAATAAATAGTAGTAGTACTGCTATTTTTTGACTAAGAAAGGATTTTGAAAAATGAATAACTATTGTGGCTTTACGAACTATAAGCCCGAAACATATGATCATTTGAAAATTAGAGTAAGGCGCAAGAAGCCAATCCATCGACAACTTAATGAGTATCTCGATTACTGTGCGAACGTGAGACAGATGAGTAGGATGACTATGCACGCGAAAGAGTCTGCGTTGCGCTTCTTCATGGTCGAATCTAAATGCAACGACTTGCAGGAATTGACGAATAAGAAGTTCGACAATTTCATAAAGGCGGAACTAGAGAGGGGGATAGCGGCAAGAACGATAAATATGCGAACGGCTCATATTATAGCCATGGTGAAGTATTTTAGAGAGATGGGATTGGAGATTCCTTTAAGGATTCCTCTTATAGTGAAACTGAAAGAACAGCCAGCAAGGCGCGTCCACTATACGAGAGAACAAATCAATAAAGTTCTACGCCGTTGTAATGAATTCGAATACTTATTGATCAAGCTAGCTTTCGATACTGGCATGAGGATTACGGAAATTACGAAGCTGAGTACCGAGCAAATATGTGGCCGTAGAATTTCTTTCATTGGTAAGGGCACTAAGGCTCGAGAAGTCTATATGAGTGACGAATGTGCGGAGCATTTACACGAATACCTTGAAGAACATGGAATTAGCGAAGGGCGGGTATGGATCAATGCTTGGGGCTATCCAATGGGAGCAGATACGCTGAGGCGGACTATGCGAGCGGCTTTCAAGCGATGTGGCTTTGATGACTTTTATCCTCATGCTCTACGACATAGCTTCGGCACAGACATCCAAAGAAAAGGTGCAGACATTATGGTAATCAAAGAGATGATGGGGCATTCAAACGTAGCGACGACCGAACGCTACATTCATGGGTTCGAGGGGCAACTTCAATTACTATTCGATACTTATAGAAAGTAGGATAAAATGATTCTAAGTGAGGTAACAATGAGCACCTCTTTACGGGGTGCTTTTTTGTATCTTAACGCGCTTAAGCTCTTGACAAAATGACTCAAGTTTGCTAATATAGAGACAGTTCAACCGACGTACAGACAAAAACGAATCGGCAACGAAGATTAACAATCTGACTAAGCAACCGGCAATCAAAAGCTGGTAGTTAGTTAGGTGTTGTCTTCTTCTTGTAAAACGAAGAGGACGTGCTTCTCGCTTATGTAGCGAGGCTAGAGCACGAGCCTCTTAAGCTTGGTGTCGTGGGTTCGAGTCCCACCCGGCTCACCATGAAGGATTTAAAAAGACCCGCAAGGGTCCTTTTTTAAATCCTTCATTGTTAGGCTCGGATGTGACGAGAAACTACGCTGGGTTCGCCCAATGCCCGGTTTCCGGCAGGAAACAACGGCGCATTGTTTATGTCCTACCCGGGTTTATAGATCCAAAAGAATACGGCACCATGCGAGGATTGCCGCAATTAATGATTATTTAAACGGGTGCGTACCTCGTAGTTTCATAAAGGGTCTTCGTAGAGGATAAGGAGTAAAAATATTTAAGGTGCGGAGTGGGGAGAAACATTATTTTTTTACGTTAAAAATTTTAATTGCAGTACTTGCTATTTTGGGCTCAAAGAAGAATAATGGTTCGCCACGATAGCGATGATACCTTTTTAGGGCCTCGACTGAAGAAGTACTTCTTTTTACTAGGGATAATACTTTGTTACAATTATCGGCAAAAATAATGCCGTCGATTTTGGTACTTTCTAGAAAAAGCTTCTCTATTTCAGGGAAGAATATCGGGAATGCTGGTTCCGATCCTTGTTTTGGTCTATTGCGACATATAAAGTAAGTTCCTAGTGGCGTCATGTCTTCTGCGATGAACCAAATTGATATATCCTTAGAGCTAATATTTAATTCGGATGCGATATGTTTCTTGTACTCTTCGACCTTTGCATAATGTTCCGTGAATGTTTTTATGAAGCTGCTTTTATAATATTCTTCGTTCGCCTTCGAACTCATACTTCGAAAAGAAGTTACGACGTCTTGATGTTCGAATTTTTCTCGGATCTCGGCATCTATTGACTGTTTTATGCTATGCCGCTCTTTGCTACTTTGGCTTCCTTTTCTTCCGTGTCTATGAGCGTCATATTCGAAATGCTCAAGACCGTATATGATATTTTCGTTTGTGGAATATATGTCAGGTCGTTCGAAAGGGTGCCAATTACGAAGAATTTCATGACATTCGTTTTGGCTGACACCAAATAAATCCACGCTAAAGGCAAGGTTGTCTCCATTTCTAAAAAGATAGTGTTCTAGGATCTTTTTTACTTCGTTAGCCATTAGGCGGCGACCCCCATATAATCTTTAGCTAGGGATTCGAAAGCTTTAAGTATTTGCTCGTCAGATATTTTCTCTTCGCGAAATTCTTTTTTGTATTTCTCGAACTCTGCCTGAGACTCTTCATGATACTTTTTATTAATTGTGTCCATGTACATCATTTGCTGGTATTTCTTAAAATCAAGGTTATGGATTTTTAGTAAAACTACTAATTTTAGCTCTTGCATTGCATAAGTTTTAAGTGCGACTTCGTCGCTTATTTTTGTCTTTTTTCGAGAAAAATGCAAAATAACAAAATGTAGAAACCATTTTACATGATAGAGAGTCATCGACATAAGCGTCCGTAGAAATTCTTTATATTCCGCTCCGTCCATTACAGTATAGAGAATTACATTTAGGTTAGCATGTGCACTTTTACATAGAATATCGTATGATCCTTGGAGTGTATTTTTAATATCATTTGGCTTTATTTCTTTTGTTATATTTGGATCATTATTGTAAAGGAATTCGCTGAATCGTTTTTGTAGTTGGAGTGGTTTTGTGTAAGTGCGACTAAGCTGCTTGCCGGTCTTTGTCATTTTGATAAACTCGTTAAAAACATTTTCGTCTTCTTCGATCATTGTAGCCATAATATAGTATTCCATTCCTGATCTAAGCAGCGTATATGAATCTACAAAGTTAAAAGAAGTGAGATTTCTCTCTGCATTTCTTATTGTAGATAAAGATTGTTTTAGCAGGATCAGCGTTTCCTTATGTTTTAGCTTCTTCTCATCGATAGCTGCTAGATAATCTTCGCACTCTTTATCGAGGACGTCCAAAAATAGAGCCTTCTGTCGTTTTGCAATTTTTTTGATATCTGCGGCTACATTTTCTTTTAAAATACTAGACGTCATTTTACAAGTTTTCGATTACCACCAAAGCGAATGCTATTCGCTCGCTATTAAATCTCCCACCACATTAATGTTTTGTATGAGGGTGTCCAGGCGTTCTATGATGCGTTTCTGCTCGGCTAGTGGCGGCAATGGAACCAATTTAGGACGCAACATTGGCACGGTCAATTGTGGAATGCTCGTGCCGAGACTTTCTTCCGGGAAAGCTTGCATAACTAATTGGACAAAACGGGGATCTACTCGTGAAGATAAATCAATTACAATAAGCCTAACTATCGGACAGTATTCGTATTCTCGGAATAATGAAAAACCTATCGTACCTCTGCCTGCGACCGTAAGTGTATTTTTGGGAGCAGTCGGCTTTCCGGTATAACCAAGGATTCCGTCATTTGTAACTCCGTTAGCGATAACTGGATATGGGTGACTCTCGTCTTTTTCTTTTTTGAAATCTTTTGGTTTATCTTTACCGGCAGACATACTATTCGCGATTTCGTCGAGTCGTACCCATCTCCAATTCTCGGGGATACTAAATGGAATTTCGTCGTCGGTTATTGACGCGAGTGGTTTTTGCTTCTTAATTTTACCTTCTGCGATTAGTTTTTCTTTCTCGGCTTTAATTTCTTCGAGTAGATCTTCTGCGCTGCCGTCTTCCGGTAATTGTTTAGTTAGTTTGCCTTGCATTGCGGCCTGTAATAAAGAAGCCTTAATATCGTCAGGAAAAGCTTTCTTCAGCGACGCGAGAGCGTCAGCTGATTGTTCTAAATCAGCGACGCGAGGCATGAGTTCATCTAGCTTTTGAACGATTAAGATCTGCTCATCAATTGGAAAAACCGGTATTTCCATATCGAGAATTAGTTTCATCTCAGGATGTTTCAATGCTGCGCCGCGATATGAGTCATTAATATATTCATATCTACTTAGCATAAAGTAGTAGAGAAAACGATTATCTAAAATCTTGGTGTCTCGCGACGTTGCAATACGGTTGTCAGAAGTAACGAATTTACCTTTATAATATTTTATCGTTGGCTTTCCGCCCCATGGAATAGTCACGACTTCGCCTTCACAAAGATGCTCTCCGGCTTTTTCTTCTGTAGTGTAGCCTTCATAAGAACCGGTCGACAAAAGGAAAACGTCTCCATCTTTGTCCTCGACGTCTTTGAAAAAGTTTGCAAGTACGTGATGGTAGCTAATAGTTCTAGGCTGTTTTTCTCTTGAAACTTCCTTAAATTTTTTGTCCCAATATGTAACGCTCCAAAGTGGCCTCAAAGTATTATCATCAATCTTGGAATCAGTTATTTTTCCTTGCATTGCGGCCTGTAGAATCGCCGCGCGTAAATCATCGCAAATAGCGGACATTATTTAATCTCCAATAATTGCTTTAATTCTTCCAACTTTGCGTCGATTTCTTTTTCTAATGCTTCACGCTTCGCGATAAAGGTTGTGATTGTTTCTTCTGGGCTTAGGATTACTTTTTCTTCTTGCGGAAATCCACACAAGTCTATGTTATATCCATGATCGGCAATTTCTTCTGCAGTATAGTTCTTAGACTTATAAGTTATTGTGGAGTCTTCGCTCTTTTTCTCGTCTTCAATTACTTTACGGTCACTCCACCATTCTTTGACTGGCGCTAAATCTTTTAAAGCGATAGGATTAGTTTTATTGAATGCTTTGCGGCCAGCCGGCATATCCATGCGGTAGAACCAGGTTTCTTTGGTTGGGCCAGAATTATCGAAGAATAGCAAGTTGGTAGCGATTGATGTATATGGCGCAAAGACGCTTCCTGGTAGGCGAATGATTGTATGTAGGTTGAACTCGCTTAAAAGTTTCTTTTTAAGTGCTAATTTTGCGTTATCGGTACCAAATAAGAAACCATCAGGAAGGACTACTGCCGCGCGGCCATCCTTTTTTAGGCGATACATAATTACGGCCATGAATAGGTCGGCGGTTTCGCTAGATGCGATATCGGCCGGGAAGTGTTTCTTAATATCTGCTTTTTCGTTGCCACCGTATGGTGGATTCATGAGAATCACATCGAACTTGTCTTTCTCGGTATAATCGAGTACGTTTTTAGCAAGTGAGTTGTCGTGGTAAATCTTCGGTACATCTACGCCATGAAGAAGCATATTGGTGATACAGAGCATGTATGGGAATTGTTTCTTCTCAATGCCATAGATGGAATTGCCAAGCGCTTCGCGGTCTGCAGTGCTTTTAACTTTCTTTTCCAGTTGGTGGATCCAGCTCGTCAAGAAACCACCAGTACCACAGGCAAAGTCTGCCATTTTCTCTCCAATTTGCGGATCTATCATTTCGGCCATGAATTCCGTTACGGCGCGTGGTGTATAGAATTCACCAGAAGAACCAGCGCTTTGAAGTTCGCGTAGAATTGATTCATAGATTTCTCCGAATGCATGTGATTGCTGATAGTCACCTAAGTCAATCCCGTCAATGACGTTTAGAACTTGACGAAGGAGAGCGCCGTCTTTCATGTAGTTATTGGCGTCTTCAAAGGTTGTCTTTACAATCGCCTTTTTGATCGGCGTGTCATTTGTGACTTCAAGATTTTTGAGAGTCGGGAAGAGCTTATTGTTTACGAAGTCTAAGAGTTTGTCGCCCGTAATAGCTTTACCGCTAAAATCGTCATGTGCCCAGTTTTGCCACTGACATTCTTCTGGAATAATGGAAACCCAGCTGGAATCTTCGAATTTCCATTCCTTTTCTTTTTCAGAGTAAACCTTTAGGAAGAGCATCCACGTGATTTGCTCAATACGCTGCGCGTCACCATTAATACCCGAATCATTACGCATAATATCGCGCAGGGATTTAACAAAAGTTGAAATGCTTGCCATAATTACTCCTCCTTATTGGCTGTCACTTATATAATTCTTTTACTAGATTCTCGGTCATTTGGTTGTATACTTCCGTTCCGCCAAATTGTTCCGCAATACGCACTGGACTTCCGAATCTAGCAAATTCATCCAGTTTTAGAACCGTCGTCTTCGTGATCTCATCTAAACCAAATTCAATATATTTATCTAGCAACATGTTGATTATATTTTTCTGGAAGTCATTATAGCTATCCAGGAAACCGCCCTCTCTGACTGCTTTGGCGCGCTCGTGGCGTGATTTGGCTGGAATATTGTAAACCAGTTCACGAATAATATCATAATGGTCAAGTTCGGCGTTATTTGACTCTTCCTGATATTGGGCAAGGTCGATACCTTTCTTTTCGATATTCTTTTCGGCGTTCGCTCTATTTTGGCCAAGCCACGCTTCGCTGAAGCTTTCCACGGTTGGGTACATTTCTGAGACTACGCGCTTAATGTAATCGGAGATACTTTCGGTCTTAATTAGCTTGCCAGTTTCGAAATCGTAAATTTTAACCACTTCATTTACTACCTGGACGGAACAGCCATCGGCGCCGACTATTGGTGGTGGAATCGTAAAACCTCCTTGATTACCTTCGGTAGGTTCAGGTTGCGAATCGCCGCCGCCTCCAGGCTCAAATCCTACTCTTGGCTTAACTGGTCCATCCCAATCGGGATCGGCAAATTGTTTCGTGTTGCCACGAAAGTCCATCACGGTAAAATATGTTTTTCCGTCTTTTTCGCGTAGGCGCGTGCCGCGTCCTATTATTTGCTTAAACTCCGTCATTGAACCGATTACTTCGTCTAGTACGATGAGTTTTACCATCTTGCAGTCAACGCCGGTCGAAAGTAGCTTTGATGTCGTTGCGATTACTGGGTATTTTGCGCTAACGGAAATGAAGTAGTCTAGTTTATCTTTACCGATTTTATCCCCGCCAGTAATCCTAACGATATAGTCTGGATTCTCTTGAACTTTGTCGCTGTTTAAGTTTACTAGCTCTTTGCGCATTCTGTCGGCGGCATCTTCAGTAGGGCAGAATACGATTGTTTTTTGCATGCGATCCGTCGCTTTGAGATATTCCGTGATTTTGCTCGCAACTTCACGTGTGCGATCGCGCAAAACGATAGTCGTATCAAAATCAGAGTTGTTATAGATTCTATCTGGAATTAAATCGCCATTCTCATCGGTTTGACCGTCCGTAGGACGCCAACCGTCAGTGATGTTGGTAGTTTCTTCAATTACACGGAAAGGCGCCAAGAAGCCATCGTCAATACCTTCTCTGAGGCTATACGTATAGACCGGTTCACCAAAGTAGTTAATATTCGAAACGTCGTTGGTTTCTTTTGGCGTGGCGGTCATGCCAATTTGAGTTGCAGAGCTAAAGTATTCTAAAATCTTGTGCCAGTTACTAGCCTCTTTTGCGCTACCGCGGTGGCATTCATCTACAATCACTAAATCAAAGAAGTCAGGTGAGAAGAGTGATTCGAGGCGGCTCACTACATCTTCCTCGTCGCGCGGAGCAACGGTCATATCGATAACGCGCTTGCTATCATCGCCATCATAATCTTCGTCATAATCCGCACCATCATCTTCGCGATCCGCTAATTGTTGGTAAAGCGAGAAATAAACCTCATACGCGCCGATAGTCTCCTTCTTATCCTTACGAAAGTTTACCTTATGGATAGTTTTTTCGAGTGGCTTAAAATCTTGTTCGATAGATTGATCAACGAGAATATTGCGATCGGCAAGGTAGAGAATTTTATGTTTCATATCGCTCTTCAGTAGGCGATATATTATTTGAAAAGCAGTATAAGTTTTGCCGGTGCCAGTTGCCATTACGAGTAAGATTCGCTTCTGACCGTTTGCGATTGCATTTAGGGTGCGATTGATTGCAATACGCTGATAGTAGCGTGGCTCGAACGTGGTTTGACTAGAATAATATGGCGTTTTGACAATTTCTTGTTCCGGAGTAAAGTAGGCGACGCTCGGCGTTTCCGCCTTGCTTGCGGCTAGGCGTGCGATGAGCTCATCTTTTCGAGGGAATGAATCTAGTGCAATATCTCGTTCAGCGCCAGTTAGGAAGTCGTGTTCGACGAAGCTATCGCCATTTGAGCTATATGCGAAAGGAATATCTAGCTTCTTAGCGTATTCCATAGCCTGTTGCAGGCCAAAAATAGGCGTATGATTATTGTCTTTAGCTTCTACTACAGCAATTGGATAATTTGATTCTGTGTAGAGGATGTAGTCGGCAAATTTTGGTTTTTCGCGATGAGCTCGATGTCCAGCTAAGCTAATCTTTCCGTCTGTAAAGTATTTATTGACCCGGTATTCCATCCGGAATTCTTTATTACTCCATCCGGAGTTGTTTAGGGCGGGAGTGATAAAGCGATTTTTAATATCTTCTTCACTTAGCTCTTTTTTGTTCGTGATATTATCCATAAAAATGCCGCATTTAATTATAAATAATTATATCATTACGACATCTTGAATAATCTAGCGAATTCAAAAAAACTTCGATAGTTATATACATCGTCATAATTATTGGTATCTTTCGGCTCGAATCAAAGCGAAAGCTCGCAAACGCGCCATAGCTAGTCTACTTCAATATCTTTAGAAACGTCTTTTTCACGCTAATGGCGGTCTCACAAAGCCATTTAGAATAATCATCCCACTTTTCGCGATTATCCCAATCGGCTTTTATATTCGTTTTGATGAAGCTGGTCTTTTTATTTTCGTTCTTTTCCCACTTAAATTTTAGTCCGGTTTCTTCTTCGATTTTATCTTTTTTATTGAATAGGGTATCGTAGATATCTTTATTGTCATTCTTTACTTCAAAATAAACCGAAGCTAATGATTTATCTGTATTACAAATAAGCGAGATTTTATAATCAGAAGATCCAAGATAAACCGAGTACCAATGGTCGGTCGTTGCTTTTTTCTGGCTGATTTCGGAGTTGATTGCATCGTGTTCTGCAAGATATTCGTTGAAGCTTTGCCAATACTCTAAGTGGAGTTTTTTACCTGGAGTGATATTGCTACTTGCGGTTCTTTGTGCTCGGCCCCAGTCATTTGGCTTGCATACAACATTAAATAGAGGCGCGGCCTTAGAATCTCCGATCTTATATGCTTTTACTTCAACTAAAAAGAAGTTTAAATCACTATCCGTATGAGCATTAAGTCAGTCGACTGCTTGCCTATGTTCGTCTTGGGCGCGCTTAACTACCCAAATCATCGTTCTAGCATCTTTTCCGGACGCGTAAGTAATCACTTTTCCTAAATGATCGTGGTTCGTATCTTCAAGCTGATTCTCGATAATAATCCTATTTTCATCGTTATCGGTTTCATGACCATAAATATCAATCCAGAATTTAGAACCAACTGGTACTTCGGTCCCGTCAACTGTGATATCGATGCCGATTTTGTCACCAAGCTTCCTGATGTTATCTGGCTTACTGAGCCATGGCGAAAAATCATATTGCTCATTACTCCATATTTCTCTTAGTGGTACCTCTACGAGTTCTCCTAAATCCATTCTGGCCGTCCTGTTTTTTAAAAATAGATGTAATGTAAATATTATAATATATTCCAGTATTATTACGCCGCGCCGTGCGCTTTTGAATTATCAATTCTTCTATTTCTCGCTTCGACAAAATTTAGCTCGTTCTGCAAATACTTCAAATAATCATCCACTGTTTCTGGTATCGGATTATCCGAAAAATCCTTCCATTCGTTCCAGAATTTTACTGCGCCATAATCTTCTGACACTAAGTCATTCAGCAAAAAGAAATCTACATATCCTTTAAAGTCATTGAATAAATCGAAGAAAACACTATCCGCACTCAAAACAGAGAAGAGCGGACTGTCTTCGCCAAGATAATATCTCCGTATACATTCTAATGTTAGGTCAAAGCGGTCGCAGATTTGCGGATTTGTACCTCGTATTTGATTGATACTATTTCGATGTTTTGGAAAGACAATTTCGCCACCAATTGTATAGCTGCGGCGCAGAAAATCCTCCACGAATGCATGATAATCTTCCATAGAATTCGCAACATTTTCGAGTAGCTTTCTCTGTTTTTGATAACGAAAGCTCGCAATAATCGAATCGCTACCAAAACGAAATCTACCCCACTCCAGAGCGCCATTATCTACACATTTTAATTCCATACGCTCGCCGTTCGGTAGCTGTTTGCTCCATAATTCTTGATGGTATTTCTGCATAGTTTTACTCGCAGAATCCGGATCGCAATTGCCACCACCTAGGCCGCCATTATTCTGCCAAAAATTATCCCAATAATGCGGAGAATCCGAAGTAAAATCGAAGTTAACGTCTATCATATTTCTCAACTCTATCCACTATTGCGTCGAAGCAGAGATTCTGGATCTCTTTATTCCATTTAATGCGGTCATATTTTGGCGGAGTAGTATCTTTATCTCCATCCGCGATAATTCGCTCGAGTAATTCTTCTAATTTACTATTCGGCACGGCTTCGGATACTTCGGCCATCCAAAATATTAATTCACCACAAACAATAGTCTTATTGAAGGATTTGTTTTTATCTACAGAAGGGCAGTATTCTTCGAGAAGATGCCAATACTGCGTAGGTTCAGCTTTCGTATAATCTACGGTCAATCCGCGTTTCTTTGCTAGATCTATGTATCCGCCACCAGTTTGTTGATAGCCAGCCTTAATAAGTCGCTCTGTCAGCGGGCAAGGGGTATTTTCTTTATCTTTGTAGAATTCTTTAACTTGGCGAATAATCATATTTACAATCTCTTGTACTAGCCATTATGCGCAATTCTTCTTATGTGCTTTCAATTTCTTCATCGCCCAATCGTAATGTGATGATAAGCAACTCACAAAATACGACCCCAAAACTGAGCCGCCCACCCATGGATACATGCCTTTTGTAAATAATTGCTCTTCGCTAAGACTTTCGGCTAGTTTCATGACGTCTTTATGTGATTTCTCAAACATCTTTCTAGCATCTTCCAGTGAAGTCTTTTGATGTTTCTTCCAATATTCCACGTTCATATCGCCGTAAGTTTTCCAAGTATATGGCTCGGGCAAGAACGGCGCATTGCCACCTTTATTTAAATTTGTATCTACAAATTCTAGTAGCATTCGGTGCCATTCATATAAATGCACCCAAATATCGCGTAGATTCTTGTCGCGTCCCCAGTGGCGTTCTTTCTTCGATGGATCGCCGGAGAAATCGAATTTGGTGTTCATTTCTTTCTCGCTCATTCCGTCGGCCATTTCGATTAGCTTGGCGTAGTATTCCTCGCCAGCCTTTAATAAATCCTGTTTGTTACGCGGTCTTGGCATAATAAGTCCTTGTTTACTACTTCAATTATACCATCGGGTGCAAGTCTATCATTGACATTGTATTTCTTTTATTTTCTCCATTATTCTACCTCCAGTTTGTGGTGTTTTTGTCTTCGCCTTCTTAAAATGGGGCTAAAATAACAGAAAAGGGCGAATATGGATCTAAATAAAATTGGCAAATATATCGCAAAGAAGCGACAAGAAAAAGGCTTCACGCAGGAAAGCTTGGCAAAAGAAAGTAGTATAGACGAAAGGCATTATATCTCGTGCATGCGGGGTATATTTGTTATAATATCTATATAGGGCGTCCATCTAGGATGCCGCCCTAATTGTGGTTTTAGTATCCCGTCTTACGACGAGATACTTTTTTACGCTTCGTCTTCCATCGAAGTCCTATTTATCCGTCAGCAAATAACTTTTCTTTACTAATTCCATCACCATCTCGTCCGGCAACGTTCCATCCAAAGCAATCGTAATCCAATGGTGTTTATTCATGTGATAAGCGGGGAAGACTCCTGGCGTATTTTCTGCAAAATCCAGTGCCTGGCCGTTGTCAAATTTTAGGTTAATGATGTCGACTTTTTCGTTAGAATCCATCCCCAAACTTTTACCAGAAACATCGCCGACCAACGCAAACCATTTCTTATTATTGCCATGCCGAAAAATACAATAAGTCGGATAGCGTTCCGGCCACAAAAACTCCGGCTCTGCGCCATATTCATCCCGAATCTGCGCAATAATAAGGTTAACCTGCGATTCTTCCATTAAATAGATTATAGCAACGACTTAAAGCTTCTCAAAAGTTTCTTGAAGCCTTTTGCGGAATCAGCACTTTCCTCACGAGGTTTCTTTACGATGAATCGATCCAAAGTCGCAAGCAGGGCAGGCAACAAAATCAAAATAATCAAAGTAGCGCAGAAGGTGCCAAGCGAAATCGCCTGGCAGACTGCTGCCGCAATTGCAGTTGCCATATTGCCGACGATTGCCGTAACGATTGTTAAGATCGAAGCGGAAGTCAGAATCGCATTAATTGAACGATTGTATGTATTGATTAAGGCGTCGCGTATACTCATTTTGAAATAGCTACGATTTTCAACATAGTACGACGTGAAGAGAATTGCGTAATCAATCGTTGCGCCCATCAAAATCGACTGCACGATAATTAGCGCAATAAAGTAAATGCTTGATCCAGTTAACGATAGATATGCCATCACGATATAAACCGCACATTGAATCACAAGTACTAGCAGCATTGATACGAAGAATGATTTAAATGTGCAGACTACCACTACAAAGATTGCCAACATGGTTAAAATTGTAATGAAATTCATTTCGTCACTAAATGTCTGCGACATTTCATAGGCCATCGCAGAATCGCCGACCATGTAGTAATCTAGCTTGTTGCGCGGTCCAAGCGCATCTTTCAAATCGCTGATCAATGCAAAAGTCTTTTCTCCTTCCGCTGGCAAATGTGTTTCTATTAACGCACGATAGTGGTGTGGTCCGACTAGCAGAGCTTTGGCATTATCGACTGTCTTGCGGCCGTCGGCAATCTTTGTACGCAGCTCGTCGTCAATGCGCTGCGCAAATCGGCTATCTGGCACGATTTTGTCGGACAAGAAATTAATAAATTGCTCAACCGTCAAAGTCCAGTTTTTATCGTAGTCGTACAGCGAACCATGATAGAGATAGGCCAGGAATAACTGATTTTTATCCAAATTTCCCGCAAGCGGCAAAATCGCCCGATAAAGCGCCTCGTAGTTGTAGGTATTTCCATTTGCGGCTGCACGCATCAGAGTCGCAATTGTTCTCAACTGCGTCTGCTCATTTTCGCTTAATCTATTGGCATAGTTTGGATTTGGTAAAACTTTCTCATCGATGAAATTAATTAAAGTTTTGAGCGACAACATCACGTTCGTGTTTTCGTAACGATAGTTGTATAGTGCGTAAACTAGCTTTATTTTCTCTGCATCTAATGCAAAACTCTGCGCCAAGCTGCTGTACGAATACTTTGTGTTCTGGTTATTCATAATATACTGCGCTAGGCCCAACTGTTTTATGGTACTATCCGGCAGTGCACCCTTTAGCTTTTCGTCGCCCTGGTGATTTAGTAAAAAGTTTACGAGTTCGCGTGGCGATACTTTGGCGATGCTAGCGTTTGTTTCTGCTTGGTAAAGCTTGTAGATATTTTTTAGTTTTGCGAGTTTATCACTTAGATCAATCTTTTGGCGCACGCTATTAATTTCGTCACTAATCTTCTTTGCAGTTTCTAGAATTTTTGTCTTATCTTCCTCGTTTAAGCTGGAAAAAACTTCTGGATAGTTCGTCTCCAAGCTATCGAGCCAACTCGTAGCGGCGATCAAAGCATTATCAACTTTCGTCGCCGCGTTCGCAATATCGGTGTAAGTGTATTCTTTTGTCAGGACTTTTTCCGCCTCGCCAACTTTCGAAACTAGCTCTGCGCGTATTGAGGTAATTTGTGGCGCCAAGGCTTCCTGTGTTTCACTCGGCAATTCTGCTACAGCCTTGTCAAACATGGCTGGCGTATTCTTCAGCTCGGAAATCTTATTTTTTGCATCAGCAAACTGCTTCTTTAGCTGGGATGCCTCATCTGCTGATAGGCCCATTTCGTCAATTACGTTTTGGTTCGATAGGGCAAAGTCTACTAGCTCCTCGATCGATGCTGAAGCCGTGGGGGCATCATTCGTAGTGTAGCCATAATAGACCAGTAGTTGCTCTAGGGTCTTTTGGTCGATACCGAAGATGCTTGAAAGTTCCGCTGCGGTCTTTGGTGTATCGGTTACATTTTTATTACTAAAAGTCCTTAGCTTTGCCAAGTCTGCGCGTTGATTTTGCGTAACCATATTTGCATACTTGGAATCCGTCAAAATATCATTTGTGACAAACTGTGAGAATTCATACAAAGTTAGCTTAGTTGGGACATTTTGCTTAGATAAATATAAAACATAAACATCGTCTAGCTTATTACTATCTACCCCAAGAACATTCGCAATGTCTTGTTTTGTGCGTAGGCGATTAACTTTTGATTGGTTGGTGAAGTTAGAAAAACGATCAACTTTTGAGACCATCTCTCCGGAAATGTCACCTGCAAATGCCTTGTTTGGAAAGACTTCTTTTTGGAGGAAATTCACTAAGTCATCTAGCGAAATTTCGTGCGCATCAACATTCTTATAGTAGTGATAATAAATAGCTTTAATTAAATAATCTTCTGTTTCAACTTTTTCCGAACTCAAGCTATTAATCTTTTCAACTAATTCGTCATACTTTTCGGGTTCATTAATTGTGTTTCCATAGCAGAGTACGCGACTCGTATCTTTGCGCTTGTCGAAATCTTTGCAGACTTTCGTTACGTCCTCGTCCATCTTTGCGTCGTAAACCAGGGCCATTTGATTGGTCTCACTAAATACGTCCTTGATGCGGTTATTCTGTTCGGCCGTAAAATTAATACCGGTGCTACCTTTAAGAATAATGCTCCCAACAAATATGACTAAGAATAGCGGCATTGCGATTTTTCGCAAATCGTAACTACGCTTGCCAAACCAATCCATCTTAAGAGTCAAAGTTTTCTTTTTAGATTTTTCAATCACCTTGTCAAACATCAATAGCAATGCTGGAAGAGAAGTAAAGATCGAAACCAGGCTCAAAATGACGCCTTTGCTTAGCACTAGACCCATGTCGCGGCCAATTGTGAAGCTCATGGCGATTAATACTATTAGGCCAACCACTGTCGTGACGGAGCTTGACGAAATTGCGCCAAATGAATAACGCATAGCGCGACGCATAGCAGTTTTCTTGTCCGGATGGTCCGGTTTAGCTTTCTCTTGGCGATAACGTGTCGATAGCATAATGGCATAATCCATCGAAAGGGCCATTTGTAGAATTGCCGAAATCGAATCCGTGATATGCGAGACGCTCGGAAAGATTATGTTAGTGCCCTTATTTGCTACTACTGCCAACAGTATCGTAAATAGAAATAGCCAAGGCTCCACCCATGATTTGCTCATCAAAAGCAAAATTACCATCGCGCAGGCAACCGCCAAAACGGTGACGTGCATCTTCATCACTTCGCCATTAAAATTGAAAACTTGACCAGCTTCGTTTACTTCGAAGCGATCTTTGTAATTGTCGTGAATCGTATTATAAACACGGTTCGCAGTATCGGAATCTGCCGGCGCATCGATGTTAATTTTGTAGCGCGTATATTGATCGCGATTGTATGTATCGCTATTATCGTAATCTACTGAACCTACGCCCTCGATTGACTCGATGTCTTCTTTTATCTTCATCTTTTCGTCTTCCGGCACATCGGTCAGCATCATCTCGTAAGAACTAGTCGAATCGTAATTAAACTCGTCATTCATTATGTCTAGACCAAGTGACGTCTCGGACCCGGCTGGCATGTATGAATAAATATCCTTGTTAATTTTTACATGTGTAGACAAGACCCCGCAGATTGCTACGAGCACCAAAAATACGCCAAAAATTACATAACAATGGTCAACAATGAAATCTGTTATTTTATGCATATTTGTTAATTATATATACCTAGGAATAATAAAAGAAGAACACAGTTATTGCACTGTGTCTAAAATTGAACACTATATTGACATTTTGTATGAAGTATGGCATAATCAAAGAATGATTAAGACTTCTTATCATAGGGCAACCGAGAAAACTCGTCGCAAAATCCGCAAAGCCTTTGCGGACTTATTGGCAGAGCGCGGCTCGGTGAAAAACATTACTGTCACCGATTTATCCGAGCGAGCCGAGATTACGCGTGGCACCTTTTATAATTACTACAACAATATTTATGAAGTCGGAGCCGAGCTGCAGGCAGAGATTGAAAAGGAACTTTTTGCCGAGCGTCGCGAATTTAATTCTACCGACGATATAGAACAGTATGTAGATCAGATTTTTGCCTTTCTCAAGCAACAAGAAAGTGTCTATCGCCAATTATTGGCTAGCGATGCGCCGATGGCCTTCATGGGTCAGCTCGAAAATGGTATGACGCAGCGCGTGCTCTCAATTATGCACGAAAAAGGAATCGATGATAGGAACGTAGAATTCGAACTTCTAATCCTTGCAAGTGGCACTATTGCTATTGTGCGCAAATATTACCGCAATGAGGTTTCCGTCACGCTCGATGATATTCGCGCTTATCTCAGCAATAAGCTACGAGTATTATTCGAGCAATACGTCAAATAACTTACTTATTCGTTTTCGGACTCTTCGCAAAGCTTCTGGAATTCGGCGATTTTTTCTTCACTAGGTTTCGCGTATTCCAAATCGTCCAAAGATTTGCCGTAACGATCCTCGGCGTCCGCATTGAAATACATAAAAGTTGTGAGCGCTAGTACGTCGGTCGCATTCATCGATGCTTTTTCTTCGGCCATATTCTTGTGTGGTGCTTCTGGCTCATATAGATAGACATTTACTGCGCCATCGTCATAAACCAAAGCTTTTGCTGCGCCCATGCCGTCGTTATAAAAACACATAAAAGCGCTCGCGTGCTTATTCATTGTCCAGTCAAAAATAGTACCATTTTGATCGTTCATATAATATACCTTGCCGCGTTCTTCCAAATCTTCTGGTTTTACGTTAGACAAGTGCTTTGCGATTGCGTCTTTGATAATTGTGATGATATGTTCTTTTGGATTCATGTTTTTATTATAATAAATATTGATATTATGTAGGACAGTCGCGTATAAGTTAAAATAAAAACTTTTGCGGGTATTATATAATACCCATATGAAGCTATTACTCCACACTTGCTGCGCTCCGTGTAGTGTCTACTGTATTAAGTCTCTCCGCAAGGAAGGCATTGAACCTACTTTGTATTGGTACAATCCGAACATCCACCCATACGCAGAGTATAAAGCGCGCCGTGATTGTTTGCGCGAATACGCCAAGGTTGTGGACGTAAATCTACTAGAAGACGATGCCTATGGTCTTGATGAATTCGTCTGTAATACCTACGACAAAATTTCCACGCGTTGCCAGGAATATTGCTACCCAAAGCGCCTTCGCCAAGCTTTTGAATTTGCCAAGAGTGAGGGCTTTGATGCTATTTCTACTACGTTGCTTTACAGTATTTATCAAAAACACGACTTTATTAAAGATCTTATGACGAGCCTTTCGGCAGAGTATGGCATCGAATTTGTATACCGTGATTTCCGTGAGGGCTGGCAAGAAGGACAGGACGAAGCCCGTCGCATCGGCCTATATATGCAAAAATACTGTGGCTGCGTCTTTTCCGAGGAAGAATCCGGCATCGGACGCGAGATTGGTCGCAAAATGAAGAAAGCCGGCATCTCGCCAACAAATGCCAACGTCCGTAAATTTATTGAAGAAAACAAAGTCGATGGTCTCATTAGGCCAGAAAAGCTGAAATCAATCGAAATAGAAGAAGCATAAAAAATCTCCCCGCCAGGGGGAGTTTTTTATTTGCCGTCGCGCAAGTTGAAGTGTTTGCGCTTCTCGCTGTGCTTGTGATTATTGTTGCGGTTTAGCTTTGCCTTTGCAACAACTTTTTTAACTTTTCTTGCCATGATATCTGTTATTCTACCGTAAAACTGCCATTATTGCAATTCAAGGTCATCTTTGTCTGTCCGCCAGAACGATAATAGTTGAAATAATACGTAGCAGTAAAGCTTGGGATCGTACCACAGACGAGCTTTCCTACTCTTGAGACTTTGGTCGAATCTGGCTCATCGGTATAAGCATCAATTTCGACACTAAAATCATAGCTGTGTTCGTAACCGTAGACGAAGCTCAGGTAGTTGCCGTGATTGAAGGTGCTCATATAAAGCGAATTACTAATTTGCTCATCGTTGTCGGCGATAGTAGTCGAGCTTGTAGGGAAGTACATTAAGTTTGTGGTGTTTAACATGTTATTTACGTCATCGGCATAGTAGGAATAAAGATAGCCGTCATGCACGTCGGTGACTTCATCGTTTTCGTCGAATTTGCCATACGCAAAGACGTCGTGGCCAGCCACGTTATCGCAAGCGAACAAACCTGCGGTGTATCCTTCTATTTCGGTGCTTGCCCTATTCTTAAAAGTACAAGTATCGCCATATGTGTTGCTGAGATAATTTTCTAGCGCTAGGTCTACTGGCGTCTTTCTTATATTGTCTCCATCGCTGCTGTAATCATAGTCATCTTCTTCTTCGAGCGAAGCGATAAAGTCATCGAAGGTCATATTATTGTCACTAAGCCATGAGGAGAAGCTGTTATAAATCTGCCAGCCAATCAAAGCGATGATGGCTAAAACTAATAATGGTTTTAGCGCCTTGAGCGGATTGTCTGGTTCCGGCATCTGCGGTGCAGTTGGGTAATTATTAATTATTGGATTCATTAATATAATTTTAGCATAAGAAAAAAGAGTCTCACATGGAGACTCTTTTGAAAATCTAGAAGATTATTTGTCGGCTTTTTCTGCCTTCTTGGCAGCTTCTTTCTTAGCCTTTGCGACCTTGTTGCCGAGTTGGCTCTTGAGAGCTGCTGCCTTCTTGGCGCGAGCCTTGAAGCGGTCAACGCGACCTTCGGTATCGATAATCTTTTCTTCGCCAGTGAAGAATGGGTGAGAAGCGCTAGAAATCTGCATCTTTACGAGTGGGTACTCGTTTCCATCCGTCCACTTGATGGTTTCGTCCGACTTTGCAGTAGAGCGGGTCAAAAAGGAAAACTTAGCCTGCTCATCGGCGAACACTACAAAGCGGTAGTCTTTAGGTTGGATTGATGTTTTCATAATTACAGCCAATTATATCAGATAAAACACTAAAAGTAAAGTGAGCACATGTGTTAAAATTAGTTTAAGTAAATAAGGATAAGCATGAACCCTGAAGATAGTATGCCAAATGCGGCCTCGGAGACTGCAGAACAAACTGCGGCCGTCGAGAAACAGATGGGCGCCGAACAGGCTGCCGCCGAAGCTGCTACGCCAGAACCAGAGGTGGACAACTCGATTCTAGCCGAAACACCAATTCAACCAGTCGTGGTTAATGAACCAAAATCTCTTTCCGAAGTTGCTGCTGGGCCAGCACAGGCCGACCCTACCGTACTCAAGACCGTAGAATCGCCACTAGTAGAAGATACGAAGCCAGCAGAAAAGCTAAAAACCAAAAACAAAACGCCGATTTTTATCGCAATCGCCTTGGTTGTCTTGGCGCTCGTCGGCCTAGGTGTTTGGGTTCTTGCTTCACTCCTTGGTAAGGATAATGGCGGTGCCGTGGCGAATCCAGAGCGTACGGCTTTCTTCCTCGAAAACCAGAAAGGCGACGGAACTTTCGCCTTGTTCGATGACACTGGTGCAAAACTAACAGATTTCGTCTATTCCGATAAATATTCCTTTAATGACGCCGGTTATGCGATTGTCCGTGAGGATAACAAAGGTGTTGCTATCCTAGCAAACAACGGCAAGCTATCTGTGCCTTATGATAAATATACCGATATCACTCCAGCCGGCGTATTTTATATCGCCGTAGATGGCAGTGGCGAGAAGACGCTTATTAAGGGTAGCGGCGAGAAGGTAGAAGATGTTACGGATTGCTACACTGTAAATGGACTTGTGGTTGCCGTTTTCGATAATGAAACCACCCTATATACAATCAAGGGTGAAAGGCTCGGTGAGCTCAATAAAAACGATAATCCAAGAGATAAGAAAGCCAGTAGTGGCGTCATCGCTATTAATGCCGACAATCATCTGTATATTATCGATACTTCTACGGGCGATATCAAACTAAAACTCGAACAAAAAGAAGCTTATGATATCTACTCCGTCAACAGAGCTCTCACGACTTTCTCGCTAAAAAACATCCGTACGGGAAAGTATGACATGACCATCATTAACGGCAAATTCGTAAAGTGGGATACTAGTAACAAACATTTACCTTTCACCTACAGTGATGGAGACTTCATCTACTATGACGAATACGGGACGGGGCACCACTGGATTATGGGGTCCGATGGCAAAAAAATAGAGGCGGATCACATAAGAGGCCGCATCGTTTACTACGATTCAGAGCATTACGCCTATCTCCCGCACGATAGCAAGACTTTGCATGTATTTGTAGAGGGCAAGGAGACGACCGTGGACAATGTTTGTAAGGTCGAAGCTCGTGATGGCAAGTATCTCGTAGTGTACGATAGTGCACCGCCACAAATATACGACAAAAATTTCAAATTCTCTCGCAAGTTCCCGAAGAATTCTTATAGCATTTATGGCCCAGATCAGAATGGCAATTATCTCCTTGATAAGAGCGCAATCGTGAATGAAAAGAATGAGATAATTGAGCTTCCAAAGGACGTCGGATATCCTACTATCACGCTTCTAGATAATGGTGATTATCTTATCGAGAATTATAAAAAGCAGATGGGTATTATCGATGCTGAAGGGAAAGAAAAACTCGAGTTTGGTAAATACTCTGAGATAAAGTTTGAAAATGGCGCCATTACTGCCAAAAATAATGACGGCAAATTCGTCCTCTTTAATAAAGATTACGGCATTGCCTTGAATGACCGCGACACGATCAATATCAAAGACGGGTACGTCGAGGCTACCAAAGACGACAAGCTCGAATATTACACTTATTCCGGCCAACTAATCTACGAAGGCTAGAGCCAACAAAAATCTCCTCCCGCGACGGAGGAGATTTTTTAATCTCTTTTATACAACTTTCTGGTTATGTCTTCGAGCTCCTGAGTACCGTTCTCGAGCTGGTAATAGTGCCGCACGTAAAACAGGGTAGTAACAAGAAAGATTAGAGTTACGGCGCCAACGCCACCGATGATATAATTCGCTGCCTCAAACTTTGGCAAAAATATCGCTAGCGCCAAGAATAGGACGAAAAAAATCATCAAGAACAGCGCAAAGAACATCGTCACGATTAGATGTATGAAGCGTTCGTGCTGGAACTGCTGCGTCATAGTTTTGTGATAATCAATCAATTCTGCGTTTGGATGTTTTGACTCTTTTTTGATGTATTCAATGTAATTGCGAAGTTTCTTATCCATAAGCATATTGTACTACATTGGGGCAATGAAAAAGCCCGACCTTGCGGCCGGGCTGTGCTTAAAAACCTCCTCTTGCTCAGTTGATGGGCTTATCGACAGCAGGCTTGCTGGGTGCGGCGGGCTTATCTGGTTCAGGCTTACGCCTCTCGCGGCAGTTCTTAACTGCGACTTCGAGCTTTTCGATGAGCCTGATGTTGTCCTTGATTAATTCGCGGACTTCCACGATGTTGGCCTTGATAGTCCAGTACTTCGCTTTCTTGCGATAGCGGTCCTCGGAGAACCATCTCGCTGCGCGGACAATCTTGCGCTGTTCAGCCTTCTGGGCGTAAAGATTATCGAGTTCATCCTCGAGTTCGCCCTGATAAAGCAGTGTCTTGCCGAGCGCCTCAAGCAGCTCGGGGTAGGTTTTCTTGCCTTTCTTTTCTACGGTCTCAGCCATTGATAAAACACCTCCTTGTGTTTCCCCCACCGAAATCGGTGGCTGAAAAAGACTTACTCACACCTGGATATTTTGCGAGTACATAATATATTATAGCACACTTTGTCAAAAAAATCAAGATTCGGCTTATGTTTTGAAAAAGTCTTACAGATAGAATGTTGTAAAATATACATAAACGCTAGATATAGCGTAAAAATAGTATTGACGACACTATATATAGTGCTTATAATTATTTTCAGAACACAACAATAATACGTAAAAACAATTAGAAAAGAGGGAAAATGTTATGAAAAACATCATTTATTTTGACGCCAGCGACGCACAGAAGTTCGACTTCGATCGCTTCAAGAAATCCATCAATTCTTACGCAAAGGTCTCCGATGACGAAATCAAGGCTGCGCTAAAAGATCTAGACAATTACGAAAATCTCCACGTCAGCCGCTTGGTCGAGACTGGTGCCGCTCTAATCGCCAAAAACAGCGATATTGAGACTGTTCAGAAATACATAGACAATTACGAGAAATACTTCGGTAGCAAGTTTGAGCGTCTTCGCCGTATCACCGGTTATCTCGTTGGTACGCTCGACCGTTGGAATGATGGTAAAAAGGCCGAAGAAAAGGCCCGCGTAAAGCATTCCGTCAACTCCAGCATCGATGATGCAACCCGCGCAGCTCGCCTCGAGCAGCAGGCTGTTGCCCACAATATTGCCTACGCCTGCGCTTAAGGCTTTACGCAATCTGTTTTAATCTTAAACCACCGCTAGTCACAACGGTGGTTTAATGGTAGAATGTAGTCATGTTAGATATTAATTATATCCGTGCGAATCGCCAGAAGGTCGAGGATGCAATTCATAACAAGGCTTATGAGATTGACCTCGATGAAATCCTAAAACTTGATGACGAGCGCAAGAGTCTATCGCAGAAAATCGACACTTTGCGCCAAGAACGCAATCAAATCTCTGCACAGATGAAAAACGGAAAGCCGGACAAGGCCTTGATTGAGCGCGGCAAAGAGCTCAAAAAAGAACTATCCGATCTCGAGTCTAAATTATCCGAAATTGAGCCAGAATATCTCGCAAAGCTCAAACTCGTTCCGAACGTCCCAGAAGATGATGTCCCGGTTGGCCTCTCCGAAGACGACAACGAAGTCGCCGAGGTTATTGGTGAGCCTACCAAGTTTGACTTCGAACCGAAGAATCACTACGAAATCGGCCAGGCTCGCGGCTGGATTGATAAGGAACGCGCTGCTAAGGTTACTGGCGCACGCTTTGCCTATATCAAGGGCGATATGGTCAAGCTTCAGATGGCAATTGTGAATTTTGTCATGAACAGCCTCTCCGACGAAGGCGTTATTAAAGAAATTATCGAAAAGAATCATCTTGATGGCCTATCTACCAAGCCATTCACGCTTGTCTTACCACCATTGATGCTCCGCACCGAAATGTACGACGCAATGGATCGCCTCGAGCCACGCGAAGATCGCTACAAGATTGAGGGTGAAGAGCTCTGGCTACAGGGTTCTGCTGAGCACGTGCTCGGTTCCATGCATCAGGGCGAGATTTTCCAAGAGTCCGAACTTCCAGCTCGCTATCTAGGCTATGCAACCTCCTTCCGTCAAGAAGCCGGTACTTACGGCAAAGATATGGAAGGTATCATCCGTATGCACCAATTCGACAAGCTCGAAATGGAGAGCTTCTCTACAAAAGAGACCAGCCGCAAAGAGCACGAACTCTTTGTCGCAATTCAGCGCTGGCTCATTGAACAACTTCGTCTTCCATATCGCGTAATTCGTAAATGCACTTTCGATATCGGCAAACCAGATGCGCGCGGTATTGATATGGAAGTTTGGCTTCCAGGCCAAAACAAATACCGTGAGACGCATACTGCGGACTACATGACAGATTATCAGTCGCGTCGTCTCAATACTCGCGTCCGCCGCGAGGATGGCGAGGTAGAACTCGTTCATACCAACGACGCTACCGCATTTGCACTAGGTCGCATTATGATTGCAGTTATCGAAAATTACCAAAACGAGGATATGACGATTCGTATCCCTGAAGTTTTGCGCAAATATATGGATGGAAAGGAGACCATATAAAATGATTGAAAATATTGACATTAGCGGCTCTAATTACAAGGTCGAAGAAAGCTTCCAAAAGTACGTCCAGAAACGTATCGGCAAGCTCGATCGCTATCTTCCACGCCAGAACCGCAAGGATCTCGTTGCAAAGGTAGTCGTTACTCAGGTTGACCGCGCACATGGCAACAAGTACGAAATTTCCGCAACCCTCGACATTCCTGGCGGTAAGGTCCTCAACGCAAAGGAAGAATGCTCCAACACTTTCGCTGGTGTAGATATTCTCGAAGCAAAGCTTATGGGTCAGATTCGTCGTTTCAAAACTGAGAAAACTAACTACGACAAGAAAGGATTTCTCAAGCGCTTTTTGAAGAAATAAGCCGCGTGATATACTAGAACAATGAAAGAGAAGAGGTCAGATAAAAAACAGAGGGTGGCTGAAAAACCAAAACATGTCGAAAAAAAGGCTAAAAAAGCTCCAAAGGAGAAAAAGCCTACTGATAAACTTGCCGATAAATCCGGCCTAACCATTTTCTTGCAACACATCTTTGGCGATGCTCAAAAGAAAACTCTTCGCCGTCTCCAAAAGCGCGTCGACGAGATCAATAAGCTCGCACCAAAGTATTCCGAAATGAGCAAAAAAGAGCTTCAGGAACAGACCGAAGTTCTCAAGAAAAAACTTGCCAAGGCTCAGAAAAAAGTAGAGGCTGCAAATGCTATTGCCAAAGTAAAGGCCGAAAGAGACAAGAAAAAGTCCAAAAACGACGATAAGAAAAAAGAAAACAAGACAGAGAAGAAACAGGCCAAGGTCGCCGAGGCAAACAAAGCGCTTGACCAGATTCTTCCAGACGCATTCGCCCTCGTACGCGAGGCTAGCGATCGCGTTCTAAAACTTCGCCCATTCGACGTACAGCTCATTGGTGGCATAGTCCTTCATGAAGGCAACGTCGCCGAGATGAAGACTGGTGAAGGTAAAACTCTTGTCGCAACTCTTCCTGTATATCTTAATGCTCTTACTGGCCGCGGTGTTCATGTCGTTACCGTAAACGATTACCTCGCACAGCGCGACGCCGGCTGGATGGGTGAACTCTATGATTTCCTCGGTCTTACCGTAGGTGTCATTATTAACGAAGCTAGCTTCATGTATGATCGTGACTATATTAATGAGGACCACGACGACGAGCGCATGCGCCATCTCAAGCCATGCACCCGCAAGGAAGCTTACGCTTGTGATGTTACCTATGGTACGAACAACGAGTTCGGCTTCGACTATCTCCGCGACAACATGGTCAAGGATGCTCAATATCTCCGCCAGCGCGAACTAAACTTCGCTATCGTAGATGAGGTAGACTCCATCCTTATTGATGAAGCTCGTACTCCATTGATTATTTCCGCTCCAGCTGGTGACAACCCAGAGAGCTACTATCAGTTCGCAAAGGTCTGTGCTCAGCTCGGCGACCAAGATTACATCATCGACGAAAAACGCCGCACTGTCACTTTGACCGACGAAGGTGTCGATAAGGTTCAGAAGATTCTTGGCGTTGATACGCTATATTCTACTGATAATACCCGTATTGTTTACCACCTCGAGCAGGCCCTTCGTGCACAGACTCTCTTCCATCGCGATAAAGATTACGTCGTAACCAAATCTGGCGAAGTTCTCATCGTCGACGAACACACTGGTCGTCTCATGCAGGGTCGCCGCTATAACGAAGGTCTCCATCAGGCTATCGAGGCAAAGGAAGGCGTACTTGTTCGCGAAGAGTCTATGACCCTCGCTACAATTTCCTTCCAGAACTTCTTCCGCCTCTACAACAAGCTCTCCGGTATGACGGGTACCGCCTTCACCGAAGCAGAAGAATTCCAGCAGATTTACGCTTTGGACGTTATTCAGATTCCACCGAACAAACCTATTATTCGTGTCGATAAAGACGACCTCATTTATCGTACGGAAGCTGCAAAACTCAAAGCTATCGCTGCCGAAGTTAAGAAATACCATGAGCGTGGTCAGCCGGTTCTCGTTGGTTCCGATTCTATCGCAAACAACGAACGCATTGCTGCTTACCTCGAGAAAGAAGGTATTCCATTCGAGCTATTGAACGCAAAGAACAACGAGCGTGAGGCTGCAATTATTGCCAAAGCTGGCGAAAAGGGCGCCGTTACTCTAGCTACAAACATGGCCGGTCGTGGTACCGATATCAAGCTTGCTAAGGGTGTTGCAGAACTCGGCGGTCTCGTCGTAATTGGCACTGCTCGTCATGATTCCCGCCGCGTCGATAACCAGCTCCGTGGTCGTGGTGGCCGCCAGGGCGATCCTGGTACTACCCAGTTCTTCGTATCTTGCGAAGACGACCTCATGCGCATCTTCCAGGGCGACCGCATCGGTATGCTCATGAAACGCCTCGGTATTGACGACGATATGCCAATTCGCAACAAGTCCGTCTCCAAGACTCTCGAGCAGGCTCAGAAGCGTATCGAAGGTTTCAACTTTGATTCCCGCAAGAACGTTGTTCAGTACGATAACGTCATTAACCGCCACCGCAAAGTTGTTTATACGATGCGTCGCAAGATTCTCGACGGTGATAACATTCGCCCAGAGATTTCTCGCCTCTACAAAGAAGAAATTGCCGAGCTCGTACAGTTCAGCTCCCGCGTAAACAAGAAATTTGTCGAAAACTTCAAGCGCGTATTTGACCTAGACGAGGATCTAATTGAATCCATTGGCCTCATGCGCAAAGAGAAGGATCGCTACAAGCTCGCTCTCGCAGCCGTAGAAGAACTCTACAACGACAAAGAGCTAGAATTTGGCGAAGACACCATGCGCAAGATTGAGCGTGAAGTTTACCTTAACGTTCTCGATACTCTCTGGATGCAGCATCTCGAAAACATGCAGCATCTCCGCGAAGGTATCCACTGGCGCAGTGTTGGTCAGCGCGATCCACTCGTAGAATATCGCTCCGAATCCCAGAAACTCTTTGATGGCCTCCAGCGCACACTTCGCGAGGAAGTCATGCATATCTTGCTCAGCCTCAAGCAGCAAGATGTTGCTGAAGTTTCCGACGAAAAGTATGATACCGAGCTTACCAAGATGGCAGAATCTGCTACCCAGAAGGGTGTGAACGAGATTTCTGCTGGCGAGAAGAACCTCGACAATGAATTCTCTAAGGATGAGCATGGTATCACTAAGGATACTCCAAAGAGTCCTGTTGCTCAGCGTACTGGCGGTAAGAATACCAACAAAAATGCTAAGCGCAACGAAGCTCGCAAGAGCAAGAAAAAAGCGCGTCAAAATAAGAAAAAAGGACGCCGCTAGAATCTAGCTAATCAAGAACGCGACCACCCCGGTCGCGTTCTAAGACATTATTTATGAAACATTCAATCGAAGAAATCCATCTCAAAAGTGGCGCTCGTGGCCTATTAATCGATGCGCCGAGTGCTGGCGTTATGAATATCAAGATTGTTTTTCGTGCCGGCAACAAATTCGTCCGCAAGCCAGAAATTTACGAAGTCGCTCATCTTATGGAGCACATGGCCTTCGGTAAAAATGCCGAATACAAAGACGAGCAGGCCTACGAGTCTGAATTCACTAAGAATGGCGCCTATCACAACGCTTGGACTTCTGATTGTTTTATCGCATACGAAGCAGAATGTGCAGATTTTGAATGGCAGCGCATCCTCGAACTGCAAGAACTCGCCGTTGCAAAACCTATCTTCAACGAAGAAGAACTCAACGCCGAGAAGGGCAACGTTCGCTCCGAGCTTACTGGCTATCAGAACGATTACGCAAGGCTAATCTGGCCAAAGCTCCAACAAGAGCTTGGCGAAGAAGTCCTTACTTATGGCGAACGCCTCAAAACCATCAACAACATCGAGCTGAAAGATGTCCGCAATCACCATCGCCGCACCCATACTGCCGCAAATATGCAGTTTATCATTACCGGCAACCTACGCGGTCGCAAGCGCAAAATCATCGATATGCTCGAAAAATGGGACCTAAAACCAGGTGAAAAGTTCGAAATTCCAATGAGTGCTTTTGCTGGCACCAGTCCAGTTTTAATCCGCCGCAAAGACGCTGCCAATATGAGCTTCGGTTTCTCATTTATTATCCCGCGTGCCCTCAGTCCAAAAGAGCAATATGCCATGAGCTGTCTTAACCATATTTTGAACGGTACCATGAGCAGCAAAATCTTTGGCGCAGCACGCAAGCGCGGTATTGTTTATGGTATGGGTTCCAATACAGACAGTGACAAGTGGAGCAGTACTTGGGACTTCGACGGCGAGGTAAACTCCGAAAACGCCGCCGAGCTCTTCGACCTCATTACAGTAGAACTATCCAAAGTTATCAACGGCGATATTAGCGAAGCCGACATCAATGCAGCAAAGACTTATGCGCTCGGTCGCCATCAGATGCTCGCGCAAACTGCCGACCAGATCAGCACTTATTATATGCGCGATTATATTACCACTGGTACTTACGAGCCTCTCACTGAGGCGCCAAAAATGATCGACGCAATCGATAAGAGCACAATCGTCATTCTCGCTCGCGAATTCATGCAGTCTGGCATTTCTGGCCTTGCAGCAGTAAGCAACATGAATAAATCGCTATTAGATGAGCTTTGGGCTCGCGTTTTGGGTGCAATCTAGTTTCTGATATAATTATCTTTAATGGAAAATAAGGACGTAAAAATCGTCGCTATTGTTGGTATGTGCGGTAGCGGCAAGTCAACAGCAATCGAATATCTTACCGAACGTGGCATCCCGAAGGTTTACTTTGGCGGCGTCATTTTGAATGCTATCAAAGAAGCAGGCGAGGAAATCACGCCAGAAAACGAAAAGAAGTTCCGCGAAGGTCTCCGCGAAAAAGAGGGTAAAGACTTTGTCGTCAAACGCGTTATCGAGAGTACGAAGAAACTTATCGAGGCCGGACAGAAGCGTATCGTGCTCGATGGTCTTTATAGCTGGACAGAATACAAGATTTTGCGCCAAGAATTCCCAACCGAAATGACGGTTGTCGCAATCGTAGTGCCAAAAGCTCTTCGTCGCAAGCGCGTTGCAACTCGTCCAGAGCGTCCATTTACTGCGCAGGAAGTTGCCGAGCGTGACCGTAGCGAGATTGAAAACCTCGAAAAAGGTGGCCCAATCGCAATCGCAGATTATTATATCGACAACTCTGGTACTATCCCTGAATTCCACGAAAAATTCGGCAGCCTCATGAAGGAAATTGGCTTTATTAATTAGATGAAAGATTTGCAGATACCTAGCCGCGAGGCGGAGATTATTGTGTCCGAGCTCGCTAAGACTCTTGATGTCCCTGGCGACGTCGTAGAATTCGGTTGCTATGCGGGCGATACATCAGTTGTGCTTGCCGCCGAACTCAAAGAGGCGCCCGACAAATGGCTATATCTATATGATTCGTTTGAAGGACTCCCAGAGAAGACTGCGGCAGATAACTCTCCGCAGGGTTGGCGCTTCCAGGCGGGCGAACTCAAAGTTTCTCCAGACACTGTCGCGCACAAGTTCAAGAAACTCAGCCTTCCGGACCCAGTAATCGTAAAAGGCTGGTTTAACGAGCTAACCGATGACGATTTGCCGTCCCAAATTTCTTTCGCGCTTTTTGATGGCGATTTTTATGAATCCATCAAAACTAGTTTTGAGAAGACTGTTCCGCGCCTCAGTCAGGGCGGCATCATTGTGGTTCACGATTATCGCAACGCGGCGCTTCCTGGTAGCGCAAAAGCCGTTAATGAATTCGTTGATGCTCACAAGGATGAATACGAATTTCGCCTTGCCGCGAGCCTCGCAATTCTAGTAAAAAAGTAATCTAATCACAAGAATTACAGCAAGATGTGCCGGATAGAAAATATATCCGGCATATTTTGGTAGGCGCTTGCCTTTCTTGCCGTCATATAGCGCAAGTGGTACGATGGCCGCAATCGCGAATAGCTGAATTGGCCAGCCATGGAGCATGAACATCAAAACATTTGTAAGAATCAGCGTCGCCGCAAGACCGCTGCAGAAGGCAATCTTGTGATCTTTTAGAAATCTTAGGGTCAAATAAAAACCCAACGCCATCGCCGGAACCACCCAGCCATAGTCGAGGTGGGCTGCTTCGGATAATCCGCAAAGCACAGGAATCAAGAAAATAAGTAGTTTGCCTTTCTCTGCGCAGAGCAGAACCAAAAAAGTCACCATGAAATTGAACAGAATATTATATCCCGGCACAAAGCCCGCATGTCTATCGAGAAAATATAATACTACCTGCGTCACGACGGCAGTTATGGCGATCCTGGCAAAATATTTCAGACGGGAAGAGCTATGGATGAAACCTTGCGCTAATCCAAAAACGAATATCGGCATCGCAAGGCGTCCAATCAGGCGCATTGGCCAAAAATCACCGCAAAGATAAGCGCCAACGTGGTCAATAAGCATGCAGACCATCGCAATAATTTGCAAAACGATTGAACTAAACATTACTATCTATATCTTAGCATGACCAATAATGTTAAAATAACCTTAAATGAAAAACACACGCAGAGCTATTCTACTTATAATCAAAGCGGCACTACTTCTTTTTGCGGGCGCCGTCGGTGTCAAATGTATTCTCGATCCAGATTATTCTAAGTATGGCGGCTTGATTGCCGGACTACTTTTGCCATTTGGTCCAGAAGTAATCTGCAAAATTTTTAAATGTAAGTTTTCCTTCCGCATCGAGTTAATCTATTATATTTTCGTTTTCGTTGCGCTCGATATGGGCATCTGTATGGATCTCTACAAGACCGTCCCATATTTTGATAAAGTCGTCCACCTCTGTTCTGGTGTGCTTTCTGCCTTGGTCGGGCATTATATGATGGTCTACTTTAAAGCAAACAAAACCCCGAACATCTTCAAAGCCTTCTTTATTATGTTCTGCTCTATCTCAATCGCCGTCGCGTGGGAATTCTTTGAGTTCGCCTGCGATAAATTCCTTGGCCAGAGCATGCAGCAATTGGTTTCGGTTGGCGTAGATGATACGATGTACGATCTTTTGATGGCCACAATTGGCTCCGGAATTGGCGGTTATTTGCTCACAATTCCGCACTTTGTGGAATATCTCGAAGAAGACTAAAAAAGTCCAAAAATCTTATTTCCACCCCTGTTTAGCAGACTTGACGGGCGAGTGCTAGTGCGCTACAATTTATTTAGATTAGCACTCGGAGGGTGCGAGTGCTAGAACATAAAATCGTATTTAATCAAGGAGAGTAAAAATAAATGGGTAAAATCATTGGTATTGACCTTGGTACAACGAACTCTGC
>Ga0256405_10001467_pt1 | contig 63785 bp, 47 predicted proteins | sample RumenRJG_02DNA_FD_189096 | JGI IMG/M metagenome (GOLD analysis project Ga0256405, IMG submission 189096) | Bovine rumen microbial communities from Lethbridge, Alberta, Canada - RJG_02 | ecosystem: Host-associated > Mammals > Digestive system > Stomach > Rumen | place: Canada: Alberta... | reverse complement strand
TTGTCATTCCTCGCGCTCCATTTGATGTGAAGCCGGTTTATATCAACGGGAATCCGAATCAGGCGTTTAAGCGTAACCACGAGGGTGATTATCTCTGCACAAAGGATGAAATCAGCCGGATGTTTGCTGATGCGATGGTTCTTACCAATCCGCAGGACAGTCGTATTCTGAAGAACTTTACGTTGGAACGTGATTTTGACCAAACCACCATCCGACAGTATCGGCAGTTGTTCCAGATACGACATGAAGGTCATGCGTGGAATGATTTGGGCGATCTAGAATTCATGCAGCGACTTGGTGGCTATCGTGTGGACCAGGAGTCTGGTGAGAAGGGCTTTACGCTGGCTGGCGTGCTGATGTTCGGTACAGAACTGGCGATTATGGGCGTGATGCCCAGGTACTTCGTGGATTTCCGGGAGAAGTTAAGCAGCGATCCGAACATCCGTTGGACAGACCGCGTTTACCCGGACGGTATGTGGGAACCAAATTTATATCAGTTCTATCGCCGTGTTCTGCCCAAGCTTTTTCTAGCATTGCCGACTCCTTTCCAGATGGAGGGCGTTTATCGCCAGGATGAGACCACTGCCCATAAGGCCGTCAGGGAGGCTTTGGTGAACTGCATTGTTCATGCATCGACACGTCTCTACGAAGGTCCTGTCATTGAGCGTTATCCTGACCGGCTGTATTTCTCGAATCCAGGGACGATGCTGGTGAGTGTGGAAGACTTCTTCGAAGGTGGTCATAGCATTTGCCGCAACTCGGCACTTCACAAGATGTTCGAGATGATTGGTGGCGGTGAACGTGCCGGTAGCGGTGCCGATACGATTAAGAAAGGCTGGGCCGACAACAAATGGCCGGCACCTGAAATCAAGGAACACTTCGGCCAGAATGATGACCGGGTAGAGTTGACGCTTCGGATCGGACAGTCCACCAGTTCACCTGGGAAGGGGACTGAAAGTGAACTGAAAAGTAAACTGAAAAGTGGACAGAAAATTGTAGAGCTGATGCGCGAGAATCCGAGCATAACCATTGCAGAATTGGTGTTGCAACTGGGATTGTCCCGCAGTGGGGTTAATAAGCAAATCGCCAAACTGAAAGTTGATGGGCTTATTGAGCGTGAAGGGTCTGATAAGAGTGGGCGGTGGATAGTAAGAGAATAGATTCAAGTCAATTTAGGAACTTCTAATATATGGAAGACAAAATGAACTATATCGTTATAAGTCAAAAGTACACCATCGCTTATAACGAAGAGAAATGCTTTATTAATCAAAAAGAGTATCAAGAAGATGAGCGTGGTGGAAAAACATCAAAGACCTTTGCAGAAGAGAAACAGAATGAATTCTATTTGTCTTTGTTTCAGAGGCACTTCCCCAACATCGTTGTTTTAACAGCCGCAGGGACTTCAATGGATAACGATAACGGAGATGATACATCGCATCGGGGTAAAACCAGAGATGGATTGTGGAAAGCATGCAAGAAAGAGATCGAAGCGTTTATTACCGAGATTAATGACATTGACAAAAAACCATTTTTCAATCTAACAGGACCTGATGGGAAGGAGTTGGGATATGGTGATATCGAAGAACTTCTTTCTTTTCTGGTCCTGTACTCTAAGGCAAATGAGGTTGAAGAAACTTTTAATAAGAAGTTGATAGCCCTTAAAAATAGTATTGTCTCAGCCTGTCGATTGACGCTACAATCAGATGCTCCTCATCAAGTATTCCTCAACAAACTATCTGCGCGGAAACCGAGCGATTCAAGAGTGCAACTGTTTACGACAAATTATGACACTTTATTCGAGCAAGCAGCAAATAATGCGGGATTCACTATCGTAGATGGGTTTTCCTATACCCAGCCACGCGTTTTTTCTGGACGTTTTTTTGATTATGATTTCGTGAATCGAGAGAGATCGAGACTTAAGAACGAAGAGAGTTTTATCCCCAAGGTTTTCCATCTTTATAAATTACATGGCTCTCTTGTATGGGAGAGAGAGGAGAATGGGCGCATTATTCAAAAAGATAACCCTGTTGATCCTCTGATAATATATCCTGCATCTGACAAGTATGAGAGTTCATATGAACAGCCTTATTTCGAAATGATGTCTCGCTTCCAGCAAGCATTGAGAAAAGACAATGTCCTACTGATTATCGTTGGGTTCGGATTCAAAGACAAACATATCATGAGCGCAATTCTCGAAGCGGTGGAACAGAACCCAAGTTTTCAACTGGTGATCATTGATTACAATAGTAAGGAGACAATAGATAAAGAAAACTTGTCGGCTTTTTTCGAGGGAAATAACAAAGGGAGAATCAAGAGGAATGTCTCAATCATTTTTGATAAATTCAAGAGTTTTGTAGAGAAGTACCCTGAAAACGAAACATATAACGAAGAATCATTACAATTCAGCGATGAGAGCATTCGATAATGACTACTTCTTGGGTTACATCAATGAAGTAACACCGCAGTATGTGAAGATTCATTTCCCATCTTCACATCTATTAGGACAGTTTCGACACAACGGCTCTATTTACGCAGGAGGGAATGTTGGTAATTACGTTGTAATTGAAGGTGATGAGTATGGGTTTATTGCTCGCATTATTGAATTGGAACTGCCAGATAGCGAACGGAAGGAAATAAGCGAAAAAGCTATTCACCAAGACTCAACAAAGTTTCATCCTTCTGGAAAAGCAGAACTTCTCCTAGTGTTTAGCTTGTACGAGCCTGCTAAAGCCGTTAAAACCATATCGAAATATCCTAGTATTGGGGCTAAAGTTTATGCATGTTCAGATGACTTGATTAGTCTTTACGTCAAGGAATTTGGCAAAAGGGAGGATAACGAAGATGCAAATGTCTTCGCTGATTTAGGTAAACTCACCTCAAATGATTCTCCTTGCAGTGTTTCGTTCAACGCTCTGTTCGGTCGGCACTGTGCTGTCGTTGGAACTACAGGAGGAGGGAAGAGTTGGACTGTTGCAAAGCTTATTGAAGAAGTCCGAGATAAAACAGACAATAAAATAATCCTTATAGATGCGACCGGTGAGTATAGTGGGATAGAAGATTATGGATGCGTAGTGGGTGACAACGCATATTTCTCATTTAAAGAGTTAAGCAATAGCGAGTTTTGTTTTCTTTTTCGAGAGCACTCTCCGAATACGTCCAACGCACTTTGCGAAGCGATCAACACGCTAAAGTTAGTCCATCTGAAAAAAGTGCAAAATGGCATCAAAAACGGCAAGGATGTCGCTACAATCAACAAGGCTATTGCTGACAATGTTAAAGACTTTGCCGGATGTGATTTTGACATTTCACAACTATCGGTACAGATTAAAAATGAGTGTGTAAAACAAGGACGAGGTGGCATATATGAACCCGATGATTTTAAATTAGGCTATTGCTCTCATTTGATCTCGAGGGTAAACATGTTCTTAAACAACGATACCGTAAAAAAAGCGCTTGGGGTTGGAGACACTCACGATAAAACAGAAATAATATCCCTTATGGATGATTTCCTTCAGTTGAAAGAAAAGAAGGTCCTTAGGATAGGTTTCGAGAAACTCTCCTATGATTTTGCCATCAGGGAAATTGTCGTTGATTTTATTGCCGGACATCTACTTAAGGAATCAAGGAAAGACGCATTTAAGGAGACCCCTGTCATTTTCTGCGTAGATGAAGCACATCAGTTTCTTAATAAACGTATAAGTGCAGATGACGACTCCACTTTCTATCTCCAAAGTATCGATAATATTGCAAAAGAGAGTCGAAAGTACGGTCTATTCCTATGCCTGTCAACTCAGATGCCGAGAGACATCCCAATCGGAACGTTGAGCCAAATGGGAACTTTTATTGTCCATCGTTTAATAAATGATCAAGATAAAAAGTCTATAGAGAACGCTTCGTCATCAGCAAATCGCAATGCGCTTTCTTTTCTACCAATCTTAGGCGAGGGAGAGGCGATAATGATCGGTGTAGATTTTCCGATGCCTTTAGCAATAAAAATAGATGCTCCTCAACCGCATAATCGCCCCAATTCAAATACGCCAAGAATTAAAAGAAAAAAACCGACCAATAATAATACCTAATACTGCAATTTGTGTTATCGGCGATGATATCGCTCATTCTAGCAAACACGAAACTACCTTCCTTCAATAAGAAGATCGCAAGAATAAAGAATCTTGAGGATAATCAACGTTCTGTGGGATATGATGGAGCCCTCATTGTCGAGAAAGGGATGATAATGCAAAAAGAGTAAAAGTGATATACGATTGTCATTAATCCCGTCCTATTTCTGGCACATCGATTTATCCTCTCCTGAAAACAGGAGAGGACTTTTTTGTCTAAACCAGAAATCTGAGTATCATTTCAGAGTACCATTTTGATACTCGCCGGAGAGAAATCGCGGGTTTTCGCAAAAAAGTCATCATAGCGTTTGGTATTTCAAGTGCTCTTTCCTAACATGCGCTTGGGCGAAGGACCTGCCAGACAGATGTTTGGCACATTCCCTTTCCCATGTTTGGCACATTCCGGCAAAACGCGCGTAGGATACATCCTGCCGGGCTGTACTTGAAAATACGTTAAACTGTATGCTATTATGGACTCGAACAATCTTATTGAAGGGCTCCTCCACAAGCCCCTTTGGCAGATGACCGGAGAGGAATACTGCCAGCTCACTCACTATGCTCTCTCCCTTTCTCCTAACACGGGAGCGTCCCCTGTTCCGCCTGGGCAGAAGGCACTCGGCGTTCATGCCCTTGCCGTAGAACTCGGGTGTTCCGACTCCACGGTCTATGCACTGATGCGTACGCCACGAGAAGAAGATGGCTCCGCTGAAGGAGGTGGAATCCTCCGCCCTGCTGTCGTCTCCCGGATCGGGCGACGGATCGTCTTTGACGTCGACACGGCCCGCAGGCTGGCCGACGATTACCAATCGTCCCGCAAATAATCTGCGGGTCAAAAGAGAAATATGGTGCACGATGGGCTCGGCCTGCGAAGGTGCGAGCTATCGTCGTATCCGCCCATTGAATCTTGAGCGCTTATAAGACAGTATCGGCTTTCCCTCTGTTCCTGCCACTCCCGGCTCGCCGCATTTCGGCACCTGGTAGGCGACATCGGTCGACCTACATATTAAGTTACCAGTTGTCATTTTGAGTGTCCATGATCCGGGCAAGCCCGAAGGCTGTCGATCATAATAGTGCCAAACTTTGCTCTTCCACAAATCATCGTGACCGCTCCGAACACACACACCTTTTATGTGGCAATTTGCCAGCCACAGCTTGCTGATTCCTTGGTAGACCTCCTCTTATGCTTTAAATAAGGGGGTATTAAGTTACCCACCACCCTTAAAAGGTGGCAGAAACCGGGCAAGCCCGAAACAAAGAGGAGAAGAATCGTGCCAAGGGTGGTGACCATAAGTCTGGTACCTAATCAAGGGTGTCCATTGCAGTTGTAAGTGCCACCGGATCAGTAGGCCTTAGGGCATGAAGTTGCACGATACTTCCATGATTGTCAACGTTCATAATCCACGTGAAGGTCGTGAGACCGCCGTCGTTTTTTGAAAAACAGGTAATGAAGGATGTGTTTGCAGATATATCTAATTCTTCGTAACTTAGCATTTAACAAAAAAGTAAGTGAATGAAAAAGACAATCCAACTCTTGTTTGCATTGACCCTGCTGGCTTCCTGCGCCGGCCGGAACGAGAGCAATTTCCACCTGACCGGAACGATTGAGGGGGCGGAGGGAAGGTACGCATTGGTCTTTCCTGTGGATGTCATGGCTGTTTCCCATGGGGAAAAGCCTCTGGCAAAGATCAGGATTCGGAATAACAAGATAGATACATACCTCTCTTTGGATTCCAATTCGGTGTATAAAATTTATATCCCTAACCGCAAAGAAGTAGGAAGTTATGAGAGCCTTCCCTTTTTCTTAGACTGTCCGGAACTGTATGTGACTTATTCCAAGGGTGTGGGAGGCGAATCCAGGATATATAGCAGTTCAGAGTCTCCCCTGAATGCGTCCCTCAGTTCATATAGGGGAACAAAGAATAAAGCGCTTCAGGATGATTGGACAGCGTACCGTAGGCAGTTTGACAGCCTGTTGCGGGCGAACACTTATTTTACGAAGGAATACCAGGAACTTTTTGATCGGTATAATGCCTCTTCCGGGGCAAAGCGGGATTCATTTACCGTGCTCCTGAGTAAACTTGAAATGAGTGGAGAGAAGCTGACCCCGGAGGGGCAGGCTCGGGATTCGTTGAATAACGAGATTGGCAAGCGACAACTGGATTATGACAGGGTCCATCTCTGTGAAGAAAAGCCCACGCTGGCAAACTTCTACTTGGCGGTGGAGGCCATGAGAAATGCACTCCGGCTCAACCACGATGTCAGTTTCTGGCTGTCTCACTATGACGAGGTGTATAAGGATCTCTTCCCCGGGTGCAACGTGCACAACTTGGCCAAGACGGCCATCGAGGGAGCCAAGGTTTACGAAGGTGCTCTTTACCAGGATTTCTCCTTGCCCGATACAGAAGGGAATCGGGTCTCGTTGTCATCTTTGATTGACGGGAAAGTGGCATTGTTGGATCTTTGGGCATCCTGGTGCGGTCCCTGCCGGTCGAATAGCCGCCTGCTGGTCCCGATTTATGAAAAGTACAAGGACAATGGCTTCACGGTGGTAGGCGCGGCACGAGAATTCAAGGACTCCGAATGGAGAAAGGCCCTGGCGCAGGACGACTATCCCTGGGTGAACCTGGTCGCACTGGGAGAAGATCAGGCAGTCTGGACATTGTACGGTGTCCCTAATGCCGCTGGCAGTCGTTTCCTCATCAGCTCGGATGGAACCATCCTCAAAATCAACCCTACCCCCGAAGAAGTGGAGGCCGCAATTCTGATGAATCGGTTGACGCACTAGTCTCTTACTGCCAAGGCTAAAGCCGTTATGCTATAATTTATAGAAATAATAACTCGCGACTCTGCCTGGCTATATACGACTGTGCTTTGCTTTTCGGTGACTAGATTGTTACACTTTTTGTCACACTAGATACGAAAAAACCCCCTCAGACCATTCTGAGAGGGATTTTTGTGGAGCATAGGAGAATCGAACTCCTGACCTTTTGAATGCCATTCAAACGCTCTACCAACTGAGCTAATACCCCATTTGCGGATGCAAATATACAATGAGTTGGGGACTTTTCAAAATCTTTCTCAAAAAATCACTATCTTCGTCTGAGTAAGAAGATGGATTTAATTTTCTGAGCCTTGAAAAAGATATTTTTACTCGCGGCCCTGTTGGGTTTGCTTTTCCCACTGCGGGCTCATGCCCAGACCGCAGCGGATTCAACGCTTTGGGCTGCAATCGATTGGCAATGGACTGACCTCGGAAAGGGAGCCCGTGCGGGCTATGCCCAGATCCATATTTGGGACAGTGTCCAGAGCATCAGCATCGTAACGTATCCTATCCGGAAGTTCCGGACCTCGCTGGTCCATGCCCCGGGAGAACTGAGCAATACGACGGATTCCCTGGCCAGGCGTGAACATGCCCGTTTTGCCTTGAATGGCAGTTATTTCAACATGAAGCGCCTGACTCCCGTTACTTTCTTCAACCTGGCCCACCGGGTGGTCGGCGTAACACCGGCTTCCGGACTCTACCGTTCAAACGGGGTGCTGTGTATCCGGAACCGGTGCGGGAAACGGCTTGAAATCATCCCGTATGACAGCACCCGGACGGAAAATTACCGGCGTCAGTATTATTCCGCCCTGGCTTCCGGTCCGATTCTGATGCTGGACGGAAAAGTCCCGCCCTTCCCGGCGGAGGGTTCTTTCTATCAAATGCGGCATCCCCGGACCATTTTCGGCTGGGATGCGGCAGGGACTGCGTACATGGTGGTTGTGGACGGACGCTTCCCGGGTCAGGCGGCAGGAATGTCCATTCTTGAACTGACGGTCATCGCCCGCTTGCTGGGCATGAAGGATGCCATCAACCTGGACGGAGGCGGTTCTTCTACCTTATGGACCGACCGGACAGGGGTCATCAATTATCCCTACGACAACCGGGTTTTCGATCATGCCGGGATGCGGAAGGTCCCGAATATCCTGATCGTCAAGTAATTCACCCGAACAGTTCCCGCAAGACGCCGAGAGACTTGATGTTGATGCGGGTCTCCGTGTGGAATTCCAGGTATTCGATGATGGCAGCGCACAAGTCGTTGCGCGTCTGTCCCGTCATCGGGACCAGCATGGCTTCTTCATAGGGCAATTCCAGGAGGCGCCGTACCAGCGATGCCTTGTCTTTGACAAAGGGAAGCAGATCTTCCAGCGTCGGCCGGAACCCCAGCGCGATGGCGAATTCCAGGAGAAAGAGCAGGTGGAAATTGCTGAAATCCCGGTCCAGGCTGTCCAGGGTCATGATTTCCCGCAGGCACCAGTCATAGATTCCATCTTCGTCGGCCCCTTCTGCCAGCGTCTTGAAAAGGACTTCGCTCATGAAGAGCGTCATGGAATTCTTATACAGGTTGTTCCGTATGCCGTTCAAGGCTGTCCGGGCTGTGAACTTTCCGGCATACCCCAATGTGGATTTGGGGTTTTCCCGGATTTGGGCTTCCAGAATGTTCAGCGGAAGGAATAGTGCCATGGACGTTTTCTGGCCGATTCGGACCAGGAAACTCCGCCGGCCATATTCCCGGCTAAGGGTATGAAGGACAATGCTGTTTTCTCCGAACTTGGTGTAGTTCAGGACGATCAGTTCGATATCGGCTGTCGCTGCCATCCGGAAAGATCGGCTTATTTCCCGTTCAGGAATGCGGCCATGGCGCGGAGGGCCTTCCCGCGGTGTGAGATGGCGTTTTTGTCTGTTTCACCGGTCTGGGCCAGGGTAAGGCGCTCCGTGTTGGGGACCAGCGTTCCGTCTTCGGCGGGGAGGGAATCGGGGATGAACACCGGATCGTAGCCGAATCCGCCGTCTCCTTTCTTTTCCAGTCCGATCCGGCCCTCAAGGACGCCTTCGAACACGTGCGTCTCACCGTCCAGAATCAGGGTTACAACTGTTCTGAACCGGGCTTTGCGCGTGGCATGGACGGTATGGATCCCGTATTCCCTGGCCAGAGACGCTTCCATCTCCTGCAAAGCCATTTCCCGGAGAAGCTTAGCCATATTTGCCTGAGGATCATGTCCTTCCGAGGCATAGCGGGCCGTATGGACTCCGGGATCTCCTCCCAGGATTTCCACTTCCAGCGCCGTGTCGTCTGCAAAACAGTCGGTACCCAGTTGGTTGTGAATGTACTCCGCTTTCTGCAGGGAGTTGGCGGCCAGGGTGTTCCCCGTCTCCGGAATCTCTTGGGTAATACCGGCTTCGGCCGGAGTAACGAGGCTGAACCCCCGGCCCAGGATTTCTTGTGCTTCCCGCAGTTTTCCGCTGTTGCCCGTTGCGAAAACCATTTTCTTAACTGCTTGTTTCATATTACATAATTTTCGGTGCAAAGATAAGCATATTTCCCAATCTGCGAATAATGCTTATCTTTGTCTGTTTCGGCACGGCAATTGCCGTAACCGCCCCGGGCTCGGTCCCGCCAATCTGTACATATGATGAAAAAGATACTCTTCAGCGCAGGCGTTCTCCTGCTTTTGGCCGTCAACACGTTCGGCCAGTCCAAAAGTTTCAAGCTCGGCCAGTGGGTCGAAATTGACAATGCGATCCTCAAGGAGCTCAACCGGTCCTATGTGGACACGCTTCCGGTCGACCGCATCAAAATGGCGGGGATCGAGGCGATGCTCGAGGCCCTGGATCCGTACACGGTCTATATCCCCGAAGAGGATACCGAGGATCTCCAGATGATGCTGAACAAGACCTATGGCGGTATCGGTGCTGTGATTTTCAAGCCTTCCAAGGCCGGGAATGTCATCATCGATGAGCCTTACGCCGGTTCCCCGGCCGTCAAGTCCGGTTTGCAGTGCGGGGACGAAATCATTGAAATCGACGGCGTTCCGGCAGATGGCCTGGATGCCAAGGGTTGCACGGACCGGATGAAAGGGAAGCCGGGGACGACGGTTAAGTTCAAGGTCAAGAAGGTACATTCCGGAGAGATAACGGATATCTATGTTACGCGCGAGCGGATCCATATTCCGGATGTCGCTTATGCCGGCATGCTGGACGGGACGACGGGCTATATTCTCCAGACCGGTTTCACGGAGAATGTCTCTGCCGATGTCAAGGCCGGTGTCAACAAACTGAAGGCGCAGGGAATGAAAAAACTGGTCCTGGACCTGCGCGGGAACGGCGGCGGCCTGATGAACGAGGCGATCAATATTGTTTCCCTTTTTGTCCCCAAGGGTTCCCTGGTGGTGTCCCAGAAGGGGAAATCGATCAAGGAAACCGTTGAGTATAAGACAGTTCTTGATCCGATTGATACCGAAATCCCGATTGTTGTCCTGGTAGACGGGGGGACGGCTTCTTCTTCGGAGATTGTTGCCGGCGCGCTCCAGGATATGGACCGGGCAACCATCATGGGCACCCGGACCTTCGGAAAGGGGCTGGTCCAAAGCATCCGGCCTCTTCCGTACAACGGGCAGCTGAAGGTGACGACCGCGAAATATTATACGCCAAGCGGCCGCTGCGTGCAGGCAATTGACTATGCGACCCGGGCGGAGGACGGAAGTGTCGCTTCCATTCCGGATTCGCTGACCCGGGAGTTCAAGACGGCACATGGCCGGACAGTACGCGACGGCGGCGGCATCACGCCGGATGAGATCATCGATCCCCATTCATACAGCCGTCTGACCTTTTCGCTGGTTTATAATTCCATTGACAATCAGTTTGCGGTGGATTATTACCGTCGCCATCCGCAGATTCCTGCCCTCGAGGCGTTCCATCTGACCGATGCCGATTACGAGGACTTCATCGCTTTCGCCAAGGACAAAGAATTCGATTACCGTTCCTCGGCCAAGACCCTGTTCGACCAGATGCGGAAAGAACTGGATAAGGATGGGCTTGAAAAAGAGATGAAAGCGGAACTGGATGCCCTCGGCAAGTCCCTGGATATGGATAAGGAGCAGTTCCTCCGGCTGAAAAAAGACGAAATCCTTCCGATTCTGGAGGAAGAAATCGCCGCCCGCTATTATTTCCAGGAGGCGAAAATCCAGGTCCGGCTCCGTTATGACCGGCAGTTGGAAGAGGCGCTGACCCGGCCGATGATATCATTCCAATAAGCGGTGATGCAGAAGAAAGACATTGAGATCATGGCGCCTGCCGGCAATTTCGAGTGCCTGCAGGCGGCCATCCAGGGCGGAGCGGATTCCGTGTATTTCGGGGTGGGGAACCTCAACATGCGATCTCGCTCCGCAAATAATTTCGGCCCGGAGGATTTGCCGGAGGTCGTCCGGATCGCCCGCGCGGCCGGAATCAGGACTTACCTGACACTCAACATTATCTTGTACGGCGAGGACCTTGCGCCCATGCGGGAAGCACTGGATGCCGCCCGTGCGGCGGGAGTCGATGCCGTCATTGCCTCGGACATGGCGGCCATCATGTATTGCCGGGAAATCGGCATGGAGGTCCATATTTCCACCCAGTTGAATGTTTCCAATATCGAAGCGCTGCGTTTTTTTGCCCAGTTCGCGGATGTCATCGTTCTGGCCCGGGAACTGAATCTCGGCCAGGTGCGCCAGATGTATGATGCCATTCAGGCGGAGGGGATCAAAGGGCCGTCGGGCCAGTTGGTCCGGATCGAGATGTTCGCCCATGGCGCCTTGTGCATGGCGGTCTCGGGCAAATGCTACCTCAGCCTGCAAACGTACGGTTCATCTGCCAACCGGGGCGCTTGTTTCCAGCTCTGCCGGCGCGGATATGAGGTGACGGACTTGGAAACCGGGGAGAAACTGAATATCGACAACAAGTACATCATGTCTCCCAAGGACTTGTGTACTATCGAGTTTGTTGACAAGATCATCGATGCGGGCGTGCGGGTCTTCAAGATCGAAGGCCGGGCCCGTTCTGCCGAATATGTCCGCCGGTGTGTATCCTGTTACCGCCAGGCTGCCGATGCCGTGTGTGACGGAACCTTCACCCCGGAGTTGGGAGCTTCCCTGAAAGTTTCCCTGGCGGAGGTTTTCAACCGCGGTTTCTGGGACGGGTATTACCAGGGAGCACGGCTCGGGGAGTGGAGTGATATCTATGGCAGTGCCGCGACGCGGCGGAAAGTCTATCTGGGCAAGGTCACGAACTGGTTCGACCGGATTGATGTGGCTGAGATCCAGTTGGAAACCTCGGATTTGTGTACGGGTGACGAGATTATGGTGATCGGCAATACGACCGGGGTGATCCGCCGGGAAGTGGATGACATGCGGGTCAATTTTTCTCCGGTACAGACGGCAGCGAAAGGGGAGAAATGCTCCGTCGCCTTCCCCGGGGAACGGCTGCACCGGGGAGATAAAGTCTTCCTCTGGGTCCCGGCTCAGGATTAGCGGCTTCTTCCGACCAGTTTTTCAGCGAAACGCCGCAGGGTCTCGTGGCGGACGCCGGTGCAGGCTTTCCCTGCGCATTCCAGCGCACGGGCATTGTACCGCAAAATCTCGTACTTGGCATCCTCATCCACTCCGAGCGCGCTGTAAATCTCTTTGACACGCCGGATTTTCTCTTCCCGCTGCGACACGCTTTCCACGGGCATTCCGATGGCGTCCATCAGGGCTTCCTTTTGTGCTCCTTCCGCTTTTTCCATGGCCCGGATGGTCAGCCAACTCTTTTTATTCTGGACGATATCCCCTCCGATCGGCTTGCCGAAAACCTGACTGTCACCGAATGCGTCAAGGTAATCGTCCGTGATCTGGAACGCCAGTCCGAGGTTGTAGCCATACCCGTACAGGTCTTCGCAGGCCTGCTGGGGAGCACCGCCCAGGATCGCGCCCATTTTCGCCGAGCAAGCCAGCAGGACACCGGTCTTCAGACCGATCATCTGCATGTACCGCTCCATGTCCACTTGCTGTTCTTTCTCAAAATCCATGTCCATCTGCTGGCCTTCGCAAACCCCGGCGGCCGTTGTCGTGAACAGGGACATGACCCGGGAAAGGACGCGGGCAGGGGCCGAGGCGATGCGGCGGTAACTGTCGATGCACATGACATCCCCGCTTAGGATGGCCGTGTCCGCATTCCATTTCTTCCAGACTGTCGGCATGTTCCTGCGGAGCGGCGAACGGTCCATGATGTCGTCATGGATCAGGGTAAAGCTGTGGAAGACCTCCAGGCCTGCGGCACATTGGAGGACCGCGTCATCCAGCACATCCTTGTAAATAGAATAGACCGTCAGGCACAGCCGGGGACGGAGCCGTTTTCCGCCAATGGCAATCATATAGCGGAGCGGGTCATAGAGTCCTTCGGGAGCGGCTGGGAATTCGATGCCGGAGAATAATTGCTGCAGGGCGGCGTCAATCTGGTTTTCGTTGATCATGGAATTCGGATTGTTTTACGCAAAGATAACAAAAACTCCTATATTTGCAGGCGGGCCGGCGGCGGATTCGCCGCGGATTCCGGCCTTCCGGGGAAAATTAAACATGGAAACGAAAGAAGCAACCGTAGTAAAGAATGCCGGCAGCCATTATTTGCTGTCGGAGTTGCCGTTATGGGACCCGTTCCCGGCCGTCCTGAAAGGGAAGGTCCGGCTGAGCGGCAGCGCGGCAACCAATCCGGTGGCAGTGGGCGACCGCGTCCGTTATCTGCCCGCGGGAGAAGAGTGCGGAAAGCCGTCGCTCCTGCATCCGGCTACCATTGCCGAGGTCCTGCCCCGGAAGAATTACCTGATCCGGAAATCCACCAATCTTTCCCGGCAGGCCCATGTGCTGGCGGCCAATGTGGATATGGCCTATCTGATTGTCTCTCTGTATTTTCCGGAGATCAAGCTGCCCTTCTTGGACCGGATGCTGGTTACCTGCGAGGTCTATGGGATTCCCGTGACCATCGTGATGAACAAGGTCGATCTCTATCGGGAGGAAGAACCGGATTATGTCGCTGATTTCCATCGGATTTATGAGGGGGCTGGATACCGGGTCCTGGAAACGTCCGTCCTGACGGGAGAGGGGATCCAGGCGCTCCGGGAAGACTGCATGGGAAAAATCTGCCTCTTCTCCGGGGAGTCCGGTGTCGGGAAGTCTTCCCTGATCAAAGCCCTGGACCCGCGCCTGGATCCGAAAATCGGGATGATATCGCAGGCACACCTGCAGGGCAAGCATACGACATCCCTGTACGAGATGTACCGGGCGGACTGGGGACCCGATGCCCAGGCGTACATCATTGATACGCCCGGTCTCCGCGGGTTCGGTCTCGTGGATTTGGAGAAAGAGGAGATCGCTCTGTATTTCCCCGAAATGCTGCGCCTGTCCCGGCAATGCCGTTTTACTCCCTGTACGCACACGCATGAGCCCGGATGTGCCGTGAAAGAAGCTGTTGAACAGGGACTTGTCAGTGCCGAACGGTACAATTCTTATCTCGGCATGCTGGAAGAGGACAGTAAATTCAGATAAGCATGACCCCGCTGAACCGGGATATACTCAAACTGGCCGTACCCAGTATCCTGGCCAATATCACTGTCCCGCTGGTCGGGATGGTGGATCTGGCCGTTGCCGGTCATCTGGACGGGAATGCCGCCTCCCTGATCGGAGGCGTCACGATCGGCACCATGCTGTTCGATCTCTTGTACTGGAATTTCGGTTTCCTGCGCGTGGGAACCGGAGGGCTTACGGCTCAGGCCTATGGACGCGGTGATTTTGCGGAAGACGGGGCCATTCTCGTGCGGGGTGTCAGCCTTTCCCTGTTGATTGCCGCAGTCATCTTATTGATCCAGTGGCCTTTCCTTCGCCTTGTCTTGTATTTGACCCCCTGTTCGGAACCGGTCCGGATGCTGGCGGAGGAATATTTCTTCATCCGGATCTGGGCGGCGCCGGCCACCCTCAGCCTGATGGCCCTGAAGGGATGGTTCATCGGCATGCAGGACAGTGTCAGTTCCATGGCGACCGATCTGCTGGTCAATACCGTCAATATCGGGGCCAGTATCGGGCTTTCCATGGGGATCCATGCCGGGCCGCTCCAATGGGACGGTCTGGGCTTCAAGGGGATTGCGTATGGTACCCTGCTGGCCCAGTATTCCGGCTTCTTGTTCGCGCTCTTGCGCGTAGCGTTCAAATACGGCAGGAAAGCCTTCCCCGGTTTTTCCGTGTCCTTTATCCGGCAGGCTTTCGAAGGGGGACAGCTGCGCCGTTTCGCCTCCGTCAATACGGATCTGTTCATCCGGTCGGTCGCCCTGGTGGTGGTCTATGTCGGCTTTACGATGATTTCCGCGACGTTCGGGGATTTGCTCCTGTCCAGCGGCTCCATCATGATGAAACTGCTGTTGTTGTTCTCTTATTTCACGGATGGTTTCGCGTATGCCGGCGAGGCGCTGACGGGAAAATACATCGGGATGGGAGACCGGGAGATGACCCGGCGCACGGTGCATGCCATCTTTGTCTGGAGCCTGACCATCGGCCTTTCATTTGTCGCTGTCTACGAACTGGCCGGGGTCCCGATCCTGCGCTTGCTGACTTCGGATGCCGCCGTCGTGGAAACATGCCGGCAGTTCTTCGCCTGGCTGCTCCCCATGCCGCTGGTGGGCTGCCTGGCTTTTACCTGGGATGGCGTCTATGTCGGAGCGACGGCCTCAAGGGCTATGCGGAACGCGACTCTCTGGTCGGTAGTTGCCTTCTTCGGGACATGGTTCCTGGTGGAAGCCTTGATCGGGGAAAGCCGGGATGTGACGGCCATGCATGTCCTGCTCGGGGCCTATTTCGCCCATCTGGGCGCCCGGGCCGTTTATCAGAGCATTACTTACCGGCGCTGTATCCTGGAGGAACCGTTCGCCGGAACAAGCAGGAGCTGAGGCTAGTAGCGGGCCAGGAAAGCTTCCGCTTCCTGGATCCGTTTTTCGTAATAGGCCTTGAATTCGTTCCAGGAGTAGAAGGGACCGGTGACGCTTTCGAAAGGCAGGACCGCTTCCCGCCCGTTCAGCAGGGCTTTGACCAGGATTTCGGGATTCTTCTGGCTCCGGAAGAACACCAGCTGGAGATTGGCCCCCATCGGAATGTCGAAGCAACGCCAGTAGGAGGCGACCTCATCGGGATTATCAATCCGGGCGCCGAAAGAATTCACACCCATGAATGACAGCAGCGGCATCAGGCCGGTATCGTGTGAGAACCGCAGCCGCAGATCCGTTTTCCGGTTTCCGGACAGGTCTTCTTCCGCTTTTTCCAGGATATCTTTGACTGTCACGCAGGAGTGCATGCAATTGAGATTGTCTGTGAAGGGAGAATTCCCGAAGCGGAGGTAACCGGCCAGGTTCCGGGTTTCCCAATAATTATACAATTCATTGGGCGTAAATACATCAGCGAAGACATAGCCGGGATCGAAATCCAAGTTGGGAAGGTCCGAGATGATGACCCACATCTGCGACTGGAACGTGGCCATGCCATAGTTCTTTTCCAGATAATCCGTGTCCGTGAAAAACTTGGCGGCGAAGGCCTGGGTATTCCGCTTTTCCTTTGTGAAGGCTTCCAGCATGGCCCGCGTCTTTTCCGGATACGGTTTGGGCTTGATATAGGAGGGGCTTAGTTGCTTGCTCGGCTCGAGAATCGGATAATAGACATTTCCGGCATCCACGGTGAAATCAAAGTCCCGGACCCGCCAGTCGATCTCGTTCAGGAACGCGGTCATGCTCAGGATGACCCGGTGGACGTTCGTGGAAATGACTTCCGCATGGGTTTTCCCTTTGAATACATTGGGGTAATCCTTGATCATCTTGCGGACGATCTGACGGTGCTGCTCCTGCCCCTTCAGGGTAAGTTCCCCTCCGCGGTGCGCCACTTTCGGGTAAAACGCCTCATAATCCTGGTACAGCCGTTCTCCCCGATAGGTCAGCTTCCCATCGGCATGGGCCTTTGAAAGCACCTCCCGCAGCTGCTCATAGATTTTCTCTCCAAGGGCATATCGGGATCCATGCCTTCCGAAATGGCTGATATATACCGGCTTGTATCCTTTTGGCGGCTTTGTCGGCGGAGGAAGTTGAGTATCATATGCGGAATACTCTCCGGCTGCCTTGGAGGGGGTGGCCAGGATTTCAGCCTGCGTGTCATACCGGATGGGGGCAAGGTCCTGTGCCGCCGCCGTCCCCAGCAGGAACAGCAATGCGGCTGCGGAAAGAAGATGTCGGGTCATAGGATCTATGTTATACGTCAGCGGGCAGTTGTCGGCGGACCGAACAGTTTCCCGAGGTCGTTCCTGACAGCGTCGGACGTCATTGCTTCCGGAACGAAGTGCCATTCGCCGACGACCGTCTTGTCCGAGAAAACCGCGGGAGAAAGCCCGCCGTGCTCTTTGATGTAAAGATATAACAATTTCCGGAATTCTCCAGCCTGCAGGCGGATTCTTCCGCTGAGGTCTTTCGGATCGATGCCGGCCGCTTGCAGGAGCATCCCCGCTCCGCTGGCTCTGTACGAAGTGATCCCGACGCCATAGGTGTCTTCATCCCGGAAAGGCGTTCCGTCCGCCATCGAGCGGATGGCTACCCGCTCTCCGGCCGGCCGGGTGACGTCAACCGTATAGCATAATCCTCCAGCTGCATCGAAATTTGCCGGACTCTTGGCGAAGTTAAACTTCGGGGCACCGGTCCGCGGGTCTTTGGTGGTCTTGATCCGAAGCACGCTTCCGCCTTCCTCTCCGGGTGTCTGGATCCAGTTGTCATAGCTGGCTTCCAGGTATTTCCGAATTTCCTGGCCGGTCATGGAGATCACGATGAGCGAATTGTCGAACGGATAGAGCCGGGCAAGGTCGTTGTATGAAAGGTCGCCCGGTGCAAGTATCCCGTCAATGGACAGGGGCGCTGACATGGCAATGTCCACGCCGGGGACAGACAGGGCCAGTGAGTGGTACAGGTTCATGTAAGGGCTGGAACCGGCATACGCTGCCCGGGCGGGAAGCGCTTCTGTCAGTTCTCCCAGGCGGGACCTGCAGAATGCCCCGACCGCGGCATAAGCCTCTGACAGGAAGGCATCCATGCCGGCATCGGCTTTTACTCCGGAAAGAGAGCGGCGCTCCGCTTGCACCGATTTTGAAATAACCTTTTTCTGTTTGACTTGCAATTCAATGCGTCCGACCGCCAGGTCTCTGGCATAGCTCCCGGCTTCCATCAAGGCTTTTTCTCCGTTTGAAACGGCGACGGCCTTGTGATCAGCTCCGGCGATGACGAAATCCACTCCCTGCAACTGGTTGTAAAGGTTCGAAGCTTGGTTGCGCGGATCATTTCCTTTTCCCTTCCCGATTCCGCTGTGGACGGCGACGATAACAACATGCGGGCGCTCCTTTTTCCGGATCCGGTCAACATCCTGCTGGATCAGCGGCAGGAACGGCTCCACCTGCATTCCTTCCAGCAGTCTGCTGTCAACCTGTGCGGAGAGGTCGGCGTCGGAATATCCGAGCACGGCGATTTTGAGCCCGCCCCGCCGGAAGGTCCGGCTGCCGGAAAGAACGTATTTCCCGTCCGCTGTCCGGAGCAGGTTGCCTGCCAGGAGCGGAATGCCGTTCCGCTTCAATTCCCGGTTGACCCGGGTGCGCACACCGTTGCCGGCCGCGAGGTCGCCGGCTCCGGCGACCACGGCATCGTATCCCATATAGGCAGCAATCCTCGGGTACAGATGGGCGCCGGTCGTATCAACGAAATTATAATAAAAGGCGGCTGATGTGCCTTGCAGGGCATCTCCGGCGTCAATCAGCACCACGTGGTCGCGTCCTTCTCGGTTCCGGATTTCTTCAATGGCGGTGCTGGCCCGGACCAGCGATCCCCGTACTTGGTTACGGGTGAACGTAGAGTCGAGCCAATGTCCGTGTATGTCATTGGTCGAAATCACATGGAGGTGATAGGTCCCATCCCGGAGGGTAGAGCACCCGGTCAGGAGGAGGCTGGCGAGCAGCAGGGCGGAGGCGGAATGTTTCATTTTTTTCGGTGTTATTCTCCCATGGCTGCGCGGGCAGTCCGGTAGAGATATTCGTAATGGGCTTTGTCCTGGGCGGGGCCTCCATGGCGCCGCCGGCCGGCCAGTTTCATGACTTTTTCCATGAAACGTTCCCGGTAAGAGGTCGTTTCGTCAATCTGGGTAATATTGACGCTCCGCTGATACGGAGCTTCTCCCTCTCCGAAAGCCGTCAGTTCTCCGCAGCGGAATCCGTCGTCACCGGTGATTTCGCAGGAGACCGGATAATCTTCTGTCAGGGAAGTTTTGTTCCAGGCGGCGATGAGCGGCTTGGCAACAAGGAAGATCAGCTGCCGTTGAAGGGTCTTCTCTTCCGAAGTCAGTTTTCCCGATGGCTCGAAAGCTTCCTTGAAGAGGTCGTCAAAATAGTCTTTGACCGTATAGGCGGCCGCTTTGCCGGCGTTGACCGACGCGAGCATGACTCGCTCCGGAACTTCTGCGGCCAGGGCGCCGGCAACCTGCCAGGCAATCTGGTTGGAAGCCGGAGTCCGGAGGCCGAACCGGGATGTGACAGCCGGGTCATTCAGCCATGCACTGTTGCGAATTTGGTCCAGGGTCCATTTCAGGGCTGCCCGCTGGCTGTCTTTATCGACGACGGAAACGGGATCGCCAGGGGTCCCATCCTTGACCTGGTAGAGCCGGATTCCACCCACTTGTGCCAGGACATGCCCGATATAGCGGTAGTATTGATTCCCGAGCTGGGTGTACAACTGCTGGCGGTGCTTCCGGTCCGGATCGTCATCGACCCAGTCATTCAGGTGCGGCAGGATGTACTTCAGATTGGATACTCCCAGGTCACTGGCCCGGATCGGATCGTCTCCCAGATCTTCTGTACGGGAGGAGGGGTCATAGGTACCATAACCGTTCTCGGCGATCTGCTGCGCCCCATAGCGGTAGAACGGGTCTCCGGCCCGCGCATCAATCTTCCGGGCGGCAATGGCAGCCTCTTCATACATGTCCCGGGCTTCCGGGACGGGGGAGTAGAGCCAGTCGATCAGGTACGCGTCATAGACTCCGAGGGCGGGCGGCGTCAGTTTCACGCCTTTGTCGCCGGGCTGAACGACATAGTTGAACCGGGCATAGTCCATGATGGACGGGGTGGTCCCATGAACAGCTGTGAATGAGGGGCTCCGGAGCGAATCGACGGGGATGGCCGCCGATGCCCCCATGTTGTGCATCAGTCCGAGTGTGTGGCCGATTTCATGCGAAATGACATAAACCAGCGATTCGTCAATGACGTCCTGCGGGAGTTTTTTCTGCCGGACCCGTTCGTCAGCCTGGGCGGTCTGGACAAAACGCCAGTTGTTGATCAGCCGGATGACATCATTGTAAACCAGCACGGACGCATTCAGGATTTCACCGGTCACCGGATCCACCCAGGAAGGTCCCATGGCATTCATCGTGGCATTCGGGATGTACCGGAGGCAGGAATACTTGAGGTTGTCCGGATCGAATTCGGGGTCTTCTTCTTTCGAAGGGAAGTCCCGCACTTGCAGTACATCTTTCAGGCCGATTTTCTCAAACGCGGCATTCCAGGCCAGTACGCCTTGCCGGATCGGTCCCATCCATTCCTTTGGGAAAGAATCATCCACATACCAGACAATCGGCTTCTTGACCGTCACTTTCTGTCCGGCTTTCCAGGCGGCGGTGTCTGTGGGTTCGATCCGCCACCGCGTCGCAATCCGGTAGGTGTCGAATCCGTCTTTGCCGGTGTCGAGGTCATATCGGGCCGAGGTCGGAAAAACCCCGATGCGGGAGTCCTGTATCCGCGGCTTCATCCGCTCCTGGGGCAGCAGGAGGAAGGAAATGGTGGAAGCCATGGTCCCAGACCCGGTCACCATGGCGAGACCCAGGAAGGAGCGGGTCGTCTCGAAATTCTGGTGGACGGTGATGGAGGCATTGTCTTCAAAAGCTTTGATCTGTCCGAAATAGGTCGATTTGTCATCCCCCTTGGCTGCCCGGAAACCGCTGCCTTTGGGAACAAGGGCGTTCACGACCGATGTCGCATCGATGAATACCGTCGAACTGTCCGGGCTGAAAGCGGCAACCGGCAGGCGCTTGTAAACCTTGGGGATATAATTCCGCCGCAAGGCCGTTTCCATGCCGGGATCCGCCGAGGTGGCACCTGGCGTCGGATTCAGCAGCAAGACAAGGGTGTCGCGGATCTCGACCTGGAGATACAGCGGATCCGTGTATTTGTAACCGACATTCAAGGCGGCGGGATCGCTGACGGCGCTGACCGTCCCCCCGGCAAGGATTCTCCTGCCGGAGAGGGACTTGGGCAGCTCCAGATAGATTTTGTCTTTGTTGGTTTTGTGGATGCTCAGAAAACCGCTGCGGGCAGAGGCCGTAAATCCTTTTGACAAGGTCTCATACGGAGTCTTCTTTTTCGGAGGTGTTTTCTTGGCGACCGTTGTATCTTTTTTCTCGGCGGTTTTCGTGCGGATCTCTCCGGCGGCCGGGAGAATGGCGATGAAGACCGCAAGCAGGAGGACAGTCAGGCGTTTTGAAAGCATAGACAAGTTGTTTAGAAAGGATTATTTATCCCGTACACACCGGACGTTCTCGGCCATCCAGATTTGCCAGCTGCCGGTATAATTGTTCAACGTATTGGATGAACGGTTGGTCACGGTTGCAGCTGTCGAGATCGTCGCCGGGCTTGACAGGCTTAGGTTGTACACCCTTCCGTTGCTGGTCCTTGCCCCGGTCGTGGCCGTCCCGGCATACGGGACGAAACCGGTCGTCCAGAATGTAGCCGCGTATTTGTTGCCATAGGTGTTGCTGAGAGTATGGTACGTCGAAAACGCTTGGTTGATATATCCATTCGCTTTCAGGTAGAAAGTCTGGTCCCCGTCCGTATAGCGGACATAGCGGGATTTCCCGTCATTGTTTTTCATGTCCGAACCGTCCGTATTGCCGAATTCAATCCCGGCTGCCCCGGTGTTGATCAGATCCATGACTTCTTCTTCGGTCGGAATCCTCCAGGGCTTTTCGCCCGCGGCCACTTTGACATAGGAGCACGGATCGTTTGACCCGGCGAACGAAGTCGATCCGGGCAGGTTGTAGTACTGGGTACGGTCGGTCAGGGTTCCCTGGAGGACAGAGCCGCCTTCCGGATAGTAATAGACCTTGTCTTTCCAGCCCGTCTGCTCTTCCGTATAGTAGCGTGCTCCATTGTACATCTGGTCCTGGAAGAAGAAATCCGTTCCGTTGGCCAAGGTTTGTCCGCCCTCCATGAATGTATTGGAAGGCAAGAAGTTACCCTGTGCGTCTACCGGGTGGATCCGTTTGTCGTAGTCTTCGGTCGATGCATAGAACCGGTAACCGACAGGGCTGCCGAATTTGAAATAAAGGCCGATGTCGAACGGACCGCCGAAGGTGTAAGCCTTGTTCTCTGCGTCATAGACCAGATAGCCTTTCGACCATTCGACTGCGAACTTGGTGGAAGACGGTTTGGAGACCGCACCGGTCGTAAAGTCAAGAGTAAAGGAGGAAACACGGGCCTTGTTGAATCCGATGCCGGTGTTCTTGCTGGTGTCGAATTTCTTTTTGACAATGGTCCCGTCAGTTGTATATACGGCCACGGAGAGTGTCTTCATGCCAAAATTGCTGTGATTGGCGACGAAGCACACATCGACACCGCCCTCGGCTGTGTAGGCAACCGGTTTATCCGTCGTCAGGTTGACGTTGAACCGGGTGTAATTGTCACCGGAAGCATAGGCGGATAAAAGCGCCTTGTCTCCTGCCAGGTTGAAAACGTTCTCTCCGCGCAGGCCTCGCTGGGGCTGTCCGGCGGAGGTGGAACCGTTGAATTCGGCCATGATGACGACTTTGTTGATGCTGGCGGCCGTCACGCCAGGCAGGCCGCTCAGGTGCATCTTCACCAGTCCCGCGAGTGGATAAACTTTCAGGGGAGCCTCGCTCCAGGCGACCGAGACGGTATCTTCCCCGGAGGCGATTTTCGCTTTCGCGGCATCTGACAGGGCGATCCGGGAAGTCACCATCGGTACATAGGAGGGATTCAGGGTCGATGACAGTTCCTGGTCGCGCGGCACCGTAACCGAAACGACGGTCGAATCGAGTTTCACGGCTTTTGCGGGATAGGAAATGACCATGTAGTCGTGGGCGGCCTTTTCGAAGAGGACGGAACGCTGGTCAACGGCGACAGAAGCGGGCTTTCCTGAAGTCACATTGACAGACTCCTTCCCTCCGGATGCCGTAACGTCGTGGAAATCAAATACGTCAGTATCTTCCCAATAAATAAATCGGCTCGGCGCCTCTTCATTCTTGAAAAAAGACTTGGTCATGGGATCCTCGACTGAGGCAGTAAACCGGTAAACCTTGGCTCCGTCCGGTGCGGCCGGGACGGGTTCCAGGTTCTCCCTATTGCAGGCGGCCAGGGCGGCAAGCGCCGCTGCGGCGAATATCATATATCTGGTTTTCATGTACTTATCCTCCATTATTCGAATTTACCATAATTGTCATCATCGAACTGAGTACCGGTCGGCAGGACCTTGACCTTGCAGTTGGCCTTGAAGCCGCCGTCCTTCGTTGTAACCGTCAGTGTGACAGTTCCTTCTGAAACGCCCAGGACGGTGATTTTCCCGCTCTCGTCGCAGGATACTCTGGCGATTTTCTCGTCAGCGGAAGACCATGTGACGGATTTGTCAGAACAATCTTCCGGGGTGAACTGCATCGTCAAGGCCGTATAAGGGATACCCGCATATACGACGGCCTCTCCGGCAGACAGCGTGATTCCGGTGCAGGGGACCGTGACGGTCACATGGATGGTCGCTGTTTTGCCGAGGTCATTGGTAGTCACCGTGATGTCGGCCTGTCCGCCTCCCACGGCCGTGACGGTCCCGTCAGTGGAAACTGTGACGACACTTTCATTGGAAGAACTCCAGCGGACCGTCTTGTCCACAGCCTTTTCAGGGCTGACGGTCGCCGTCAGTTTCTGGGTTTCTCCCTTGGCCATGGCCAGGTCACCGGCAGGGGAAATGGCAACGGATTCTGCGTGATAATCGTTGACTGTGACTAGGCAGGTTGCACTCTTGGCTCCATCGGCCGTCGTCACTGTAATGGTTGCAGACCCTTCCGCTATGCCTGTGACGGAACCGGCGTTGACCGATGCGACTGCCGGGTTGCTGGAAGACCAGGTGACAGAAGGATCGGTCGCATTGTCGGGGGTGACAGTAGCGGTCAGTTGGCCGACATCCCCGACCATCAGCGTCAGGGACGGACTCGAGAGTTTGACCCCCTGTACGGCGACGGTCTTGTCTCCGCAGCCGCTCAAGGAGGCCATCAGCAGGATACCTGTAGCCAGGCTCAATGCATTCAGAAATCTTTTCATAAACATAAATATTTGAAATTTAATTTATTCTGTATTTGTAAACCACACTTGCCGGATCATGGCAGATGCCCTCATAGGCAGCGACCAGAGAGTCGTCCGAGAAGCGGTACACATACAGGCTGCCTTTCCTGTCTCCGCTGCGCCCCGGGTTGTAAGTCGCGACGTACAAGAGATCTTCCCCGACATCGAGGGAGGTGGAGGCGGCAGCCGCTTTCCCCATGAAATTGGTAGCAATGTCCCGGATCTGCTCTCCCTGGGGCAGGGAAATGGCTGGCCGGATGCCCGGCGAAGTCCCCAGCCCCCAGCGGTATATGGCGTTTCCGTAGGTGTAATATACATCGGAAGAGGCTTTTGTATTCACGATTTTGGACTGCATGTCCATTTTCAAGTCTGTCGTCCGGAAATCGGTGTGGAACACCTCCCCGTCAACAACTTGCCAGGTCGTCGTACCACCGCTGGAGAAGGTCGTGCGCTGGATTCGGTAAGCCGAAGGATCGGCCTTGCTCCGCAGAATGGCATAGACCGGATAAAGATTGGATGTCCGGGCGCAGGCGACATTCACGATTTCATATCCTTCCTGTGTTATCCGCTTGACACCGGCTGACACACTGGACCGGACACAGAGCCAGTCCTTGTTGAAAAAGACCGGGTAGATGGTGCTGGCAGACGTGGCCGATGACCGGTTCAGGGCACCGGTTACACGCTCCAGCGCGGTTGGAAAGCCGGTGATTTCCGTGATGTAGCCCAGCAGAAGGTCGAAGCGGAAGACCCGGCCGTCCTCGGATATGCAGTAACTGCCCATGTCGTGGACGCGGGCGTATTCTCCGCCCATTTCCCTGCAGGCGGTTCCGAATTCAGGACGCATGCCGGAGGAAATCACCAGTTCGAATGTCTTGGGCTGGATCAGGTACATCGTCCCGTCCGCGTCCGCCGTGGCAACGGCGAATCCTGCCTGGTCGCCGAGATTGGACAGGCTGGCGTTGCACATGTACAGGGCGACGCCGTTCCGCAATCCCGTAACCGGGGCGAGATGGAAAACTTCCTGGTCTCCCCGTGCCTTTTCTTCAGCCGTCAGGGTCTTGATGAAAGCGATTGAGGCATTTCCTTCGGGATCATTGTCCAGGATGGCTACGCCTTCGTCGAATCCGCTGTTTACATTGAGGCGGAAAAATTTGTAAACAATGCTTTCTCCATTGTCCACTTTCAGGCGGAGAATATATGAGCCCAATTTCGTGAAGGTATAATCGATTGTCGGCGAGGTAGTTTCCAAGACGGTTCTCGTTGCGAACTGATGCTGTTCGACGGTGGTGTTGCTTTTGGGCTCCCCGTAGGACCATTCGCAGGTGACATCTCCTTCGCTTTCGATGGAAATGCCGGTATAATGCAACTCCACGCCCAGCTGGGCGTTGATGGTATCCGACTGTGCGGTAATGATGATGGGCGACAGATCCGGATAGTTCTCTTCCTGGATTCCGAAACAGGAAACGGCCGTCAGGGCAACCCCCAGGGCCGCCCATGCGGAAAGGATTTTTGTCAGTGCTTGCATCTTCATCGGTCTAATTCAGGAATCCCCAGGTAGGGTCGAGCGGATCGGACCAGCCGACCCGGTTGCCCCGGTTCACGCTTGCAGACCCCATCGGCTCTGCGTCCGGATCGTCAGGATGCTCCGCGTAATATTCTTTGTAATAATTGTAAAGCGGGAGAAAAACATATTGTGCCCAGGCAGACATGTAGGCTTTTCGCCAGAATGTGTTCATCAGCCGGGTGACATTTCCCGAGGAGTCGAAAGCCGGGTCCGGGTCGTCCAGGTTGTACCCATATGCTGCCGAACAGTATTCGAAAAAGGTCGGGTTGGTTTTTTCGGTTTCATGGAACAAGGCCAGCATCCGGCGGAATTTGGCGGGATAGAATTTCCCCAGGTCCCAGTGCCAGCCGATGGGATTGTTCCCGTCTTTCCACCAGGCCGGGCAGGCTGGTTCCCCGTCATTGACATAGACGTAGAAATCGGGGGAGAGGATCGCTTGGGAACGGTTGCTGTCCGGGGCGCAGGCCAGGAATTCGGTGTCGTCCACAATCCGGATTCCAACCCGTACCAGGCAGGAATCCAACATCTTGGGTGTCCGGTGGAGGGTAATGTCCAGCGTCGTGGAAGTGGCCCCAGCCGGGAGGACCAGTTCACCGAGGGAATAATCCGTTCCTTCTACTGCATCCACCAGCGGGTAAACGATGCTGCCGGTAGAGAGGGTATCTCCGGGCGTCACAGGAATGTACCGGACGGAATAGGTCCGGTCACGGTCGGCCGGGACACCCATCAGATAGACGGTCGTCGTGACATGGATTTCGTCTTCCGGAATCAGGGCGAACGAGGTGACATGGGTCTGGCGTGCCTCCCGGAAGTACAGGTGATCCATCTGGTCAGTGTCATACATCAGCCAGGTCCCATGACAGGCGGGGAGCAGCAGGAAAGCAGCCAGGAGCGTGTACAGGTATTTTCTCATGTTGACATCCTCCTTATTCCAAATTCTTGCGGGCTTCCAGCTCGGCATCCGGGACCGGCATGGTATAGGTGGACACCAACCGTCCGGGAAGAATCTCTCCCGCGGCATTGGTGATGTCCATCCCGCGTTTTTTCATTTCGTGCCAGGTAAAGCCTTCACCATAGAATTCCCGGCGCCGTTCCCGGAACAGCATCTCGCGGGTGAAGCCGCCGCTTCCACGGACCGGATCGAGCCCGCGCGAGGTAATGACGGCGTCGTAATACGTGGAGGCCAGCGAAGGGTTGGTGCCGAGATGGGCCTCGGCCAGGATATAGTACATCTCCGGAATCCGGAGGATATTGACTCCGATGATATTCGAACCTGTATATGAGGTGTTTCCGTCGGCGTACCAGCTGCGGTTGACCAGTTTCGTGAGCGTCTGGTCTCCGTCGTTGAACCAGGCGTTCAAGCGGAAATCAGTCCGCGTGCTTCCCCCTTCCTCGTATAGGGCATGCCAGTCCGAAGCGAGTTCGAAAGATTGTGAGGAGGTCGAATACAGGCGGTATTTCGTCCGGTTGAGGGTCTGGTACCGTTCCGAGAAAAGGCCGAAAATGGTCTCATGCATGTCCAGGGTGCCGTTGTCGGGCTGGACGAATGCGCTTTGCGGGCGGAACTGGAATTTGCCGCTGTCGATGACCTTCTGGGCATAGATGGCGGCGTTCGTCATGTCGTCGATGGTCCAATAGATCCTTGCCAGGAGGGCTTGGACTGCGTAAAGGTTCATGTGGGTGATCCGGGCACCGGTAAATCCGGTCGCGGCATTGTCCCGCTGTACGCCGATCAGTTCCTCATCCTCGGCCAGCAGCCTTTCCGCCTCACGGAGGTCATCCGTGATGAAACCGATTACCTCGTCGAATGAGCTGAAAGGCGTGATGTCGAACGAATAGGTCCTGACATAGGGGATAGCCTGGGCTTTGTCCGCATCCGATGCCCAGTACGGGGCGCCGAAGAGCCGGAGCAGTTCGAAATGGATCAGCGCGCGCAAGGCGAGGGCTTCGCCCTTGTACAGGGCGGAATGCCGGAATTCGTTTTCTCCGCCCGCCTCGGCATGGACCAGAATGTTGTTCAGGTGGTTGATGGTCGCATAGGCATCCGACCAGATTGCTTTCCGGACGCTGACCGGGCCTGTCGTATACCAGTCGCCCATGGCCATGTTTCCGAATTTGTAATCGCTTTGCGAAATCACATTTCCGCAACATGCTTCCGCGAACCAGTGGAGGTGGGCGGCATACAGGCTCTCAGTGGTGGCCAGTTCGTTGTATATGCCATACAGGGCGTCTTCATATCCTTCCGGGCTGGTGAACATGTCAGCATCGAAAACTTCTCCTTTCGGGTTGATGTCCAAGAATTTACTGCAGCTGGAAAGCAGCAGGGCGGCCAAAGCCGGAATCATCCAGGTCAAATGTATCTTTTTCATGGCCGTGATAATTAGAAGGTGGGACGGAAGATCAGGTTGAAGGAGCGGCAGTACGGGTAGGATGTGCCCCGCTCGAACTTAACGGTAGAGAGATAGCCGATGTCCGACATGCCCAGTCCGATGATGAGTTTGCGCATCCCCAGGCGGGAAATGGCTTTCGGCTTGAAGTCATAGGTGAACTGGATGCTGGAGATATACAGTTCATTGCGCCGTTCGACAAAACGCTCGGAATAGTGGGACGTGTCTTCGCCGGTGTCGATGCGCACATACCGGCTCAGGTCGCCCGGCGCTTTCCAGCGGTCGGTGAAAGCCCGCTCGTCAACGTTGTGGTATGGGTCGGTGATGTTTTCGACTTTGTTCTGGAGTGTGGAGTTGTAGTAGTCGCCGCCGAATGTGTAAGTCGTGGAAACACTGAGGGAGAATCCTTTATAACGCAATGTGTTGATCAGGGCGCCGCGGAGGATCGGGTTGGTATTCCCGACAGCGATGCGCTCGTCCGCGTCATATACATAGGTATATTCCCCGTTCCGCTTGATGAAGATCTCCTCGCCGGTCGCCGGGTCGATGCCGGCGGACCGCATGGCGTAGATGTCGAACTGGGATCCGCCCTCTTCGAAAAGCAGCCTCGGCTTGGAGGTGTCCTCGACTTTTGACGTATTCGTATCCGCGGTGCCTCCGTTTTCTATATAATAGGTCTTTTCCGTACCCTTCAGGGCGCTGGAAATGTTCCGGATCTGGTCCATCACGTGCCCGCCGGTCAAGGTCATGCTCCAGAACCAGTCCTGGCTCCGCAGGATCTGGAAAGACAGGGAGAGGTCCACACCCTGGTTATTGATCTGGCCGAAGTTCACCTGCATGGAAGAGGTCCCGACCGAAGGCGGCAGGTTGATCGGCATCAGCATGTCGTAGGTCGTATTGTTGTAGTAGTCCAGGGAGAGATTCAGGCGGCTGCCGAACAGGGCTGCGGTCAGACCGGCATTGTTGTTGAGGGTCCGCTGCCATTTCAGGTCGGCGTTACCCATCTGCCGGGGGAGGGCACCGATGCCGGTATAATACTGATAGCCGGATTTGTACTGATAGATGGTTTTTGCCTGGTAATAGTCAAAGGAGACACTGCCGGTATAGCCGACAGAATACCGGAGAACCAGGGAATTGATCCATTTGATATCCTTGACGGCCTTTTCGTTGTGGATGTTCCATCCTGCGCCGGCTGACCAGAACGGAGCGAAACTGTTCGCAGCGCCGAAGCGGGAGGAGCCGGACGAGCGGTAGGACAAGTCCACGAAGTACCGGTTCCGGAAACTGAGGTTGCCGTTGGCGAAGAAACCGGCCGATGTGGTGATCCGGTCGGAACCGGTAGGCTGCCCGCTGGCGTAGTTCAGGGCGAAGGAGATGTCCGAGAGTTCGTCTTTGAGAAACCCCTCCCCGATACCGGAAGCGCTTTGGCTTCGGGAGTACTGGATGTTTGCGCCGCCGCTGATGCGGAACATGGATCCCCGGGTATCAAGGGACTTTCCATAATTGATGACGATCTTGCCGTCAGTCGTCAGCCCGTTCCGGCGGGCGAAAGTATAGGATCCGCGGCGGGTGATGTCGGCCTTCAGGAGATTCTTCGCTGTTGCCGGGGAATCGTAGATGTCGGAGGTTCCGAAACTCAGTCCGATGTGTCCTTGCGCGGTGATATAGAAATACTTCGTAATGTTCCACCGGCCGTTCAGCGAATTTGAATAGGAGATGGATTTGCCTTTGTTGAAACTGGCCAGGGTGGCGTCGTACAACGGGTTCGAATCACTGCTTGTGGATGCGCTGAACGGGTTGAACGGGATGGTCTTCCGCAACTGGCCGTCTTCGTCGAAAACAGGCTCGTAGCGGTTCATCTTCGAATAGTTCACGAACGAGCCGTAAGGAGAGTCTTTCGTATCCGTCATGGTGAAACTGTTCTTGTACGACAGGGTCAGCTTGTCACGCATGTGGTATCCGATATTGAAGGTGATGCCGAAATTACGCCGGTTGTCTCCCTTCATGACCCCGTAACTGTCATTCGCATGGGCGTTTGCGCTGAAATCGAGTTTTTCGCCCCGGGATGTCAGCGAAACAGAGTGGTTGTGGCTGAATGGGATCCGGAGCGGTGCGCGCATCCAATCTGTATCGATTCCTTTGCGGACATTCTGCAATTTGTAGTCGTAGGCTTGGTCCATGGAACCGTCAGCTGTATCATACAGGCCGGCAATCCTTTCGAATTCAAGTTTTTGCGCGGCATTGGTAAGATGGAATGAACTCAAGTCCGGTATGCTGTATTTCGGGACGAAGTTGTAACTCATCTTCACCTTTTCGTTGCCGATGCGCTTTCGTTCGACGACGATGACCCCGTTCGCTCCCTTTTCGCCGTAGAGGATGGTTGCAGAGGCATCCTTGAGGACATCGATCCGCTCTATGTCGAAGATGTCCAAGTCATAAAGCTCTTCCAGGGAGATCTCCACCCCGTCGAGAACGATGAGCGGGTTATTGACTCCTTCTTCGCTCTCGTTGGTAATCAGCGTGTTGGCGCCTCGAATCAGGATGGAAGGAATGGCGTTGGGGTTCGATCCGGCGACATTGTTCTCCACGATGACCATGCCCGGGGTCATCGCCGCGATGCCGCTGAGCAGGTTCGTAGGGGCCAACTGGACAATCTCTTCACCGCTGATGGTGGTCGCCGCTCCGGTGAATGTCTCCTTGGCCTGGGCATAGAACCCGTTGATGACGACGGCATCCAACTGTGTGTCGGATTTCATCGATACATTCAGCACGGTGGAAGAATTCACCTGTTTTTCAACGTTCTCCATTCCGATGAAGGAATAGACGAGGGTGACGGTTTTTCCGGCGGGGAAGGAAATGGTGTATTTCCCGTCGAGGTCAGCCGACACGCCGGTCCGTGTCCCTTTGATCAAGACACTGGCACCGGGGAGGGTTTCTCCTTCACTGTCGGTGATGACCCCTGTGACGGTCATTTTCCCTGCAGGATTCTGGGCGGGCAGGGGAAGGGGCCGGCACACGGCTGCCAGGAAGGCCAGTGTACACAGCAGGACACAGTGGACACAACTTACCCTGCCTTTGGGGTAGGCAAAATACATAGGCAAATAATTAAATATGTCAGTTATCCCCTTCCGGCCCGATAGAATAAAGGGCAGATCAAGGGGAAAAGCCGCACTCCGGGGAGAGCGACGGGCTCAGATCCTTTTCGTTGTTAAGTTCATTTGCGGAAAAACCGCATTTGCCCTGCAATATAATAAAAAAATGGTAAATTTGTACGTTTGATGCGGGAAAATGCGCATCAGTGACTACACAGAAAGTCTTTTTGAAATGAATCCAGACCGGTTAATCCGCTATTTCAGAATCTCCGCCCCTGCCGATCGGAAAGTCCCTGACGCGGAGATCGAATCTTCCTATAAGCGCCTGCGCAGCCGGACATTCTGGGGGGTAACGTCCGCATACAGTTTATATTATATCTGCCGGATGGCCCTGAGTGTCGTCAAGCAGCCGGTCATCGACGAAGGTCTGCTGACGGCCGGGCAGCTGGGTCTGATCGGGTCGGCGATGTCTTTTGTTTATGCCGTCGGCAAATTCGCCAACGGATTCATCGCAGACCACTGCAACATCCGCCGGTTCATGGCGGCCGGCTTGTTCATTTCGGCGATTCTGAATCTGGTCATGGGACTGTGCGGCCTGATTACGCCGTTTGCCCAGGGCGGTTTTGCCCTGTTGTCCGCTTTCATCCTGCTGTGGGGATTCAACGGCTGGGTCCAGTCCATGGGGGCACCTCCCGGCGTCATCAGCCTGTCCCGCTGGTTCCCGTTGCGGCAGCGCGGCACGTTCTACAGCATCCTGTGCTCGACGCCCTATCTGGGAAAATTCATCTCGATTGTCCTGACGGGCCATGTCGTCGTCCTTGTCGGCTGGCAGTACGGGTTTATCCTGTCTTCGATCGGTGGGCTGGTCGGGGTGGCTATTATCCTGTTCTTCGTTTCGGATACACCTGAAAGCAAAGGACTTCCGTCGGTTCAGGAACTGTCCGGAGAGGCGCCTGCGAAAGCGGATTCCATTCCGACGAAAGAACTCCAGAAAGCCGTGCTGCGGCATGGCGGTATCTGGATCATCGCCCTGTCCAGTGCCTTTGTCTACATTACACAATACGGGCTTTCCAACTGGGGAATCCTGTTCCTGCAGAAGTCCAAGGCCTTTTCCCTGACCGAGGCGGCCTGGATCATCGGGTTCTCCGAAGCCTTCGGCGTTGCCGGGACGGTCTTCGCCGGGTGGCTTTCGGATAAGGTTTTCAGCGGCAAACGGGTTCCTCCCGTGGCATTGTCCGGGGTGGTTTGCATGGTCGCCCTGTCCCTGTTCCTTTTCACGCGCGGGAGTGCCTGGCTGAACATCGTGTATGTCGCGGTCTTCAGTCTCTCCATCGGAGTACTCTACTGCATTGTAGCAGGGCTGATGGCCCTCGATATCGTGCCGCGCAAGGCGACCGGGGCGGCGCTCGGCGTCGTCGGAATATCCAGTTATGTCGCTGTCGGCCTTCAGGATATCGTGAGCGGCTTCCTGATCCAGAGAGGACAGGCCGAATCTTCGGAATTCGATTTTACCGGCGTCGCGGTGTTCTGGCTGGTTTCCTGCCTGATTTCCTTCCTGCTGCCCATCGTGAACTGGCGGAAAATGAAACGGAAAGTCGCAGATTTTTGATTATCTTTGTTTTAGAATAACTATACAATTACGATGAACGTACAATTCTCATTGGAATACAAAACCACCTGGGGGGAGCGTATGGTGCTTCGCCTGGGGAAGGACAGATACGATATGGATTATTCCGGACCGGGACGCTGGAGCGTGACAGTCCCTGCGGCCCCGGCGAAAGAATATGGATATGAACTGTGGCGGGGGGAGAAGTGCCTGCGTACGGAATGGCGCTCCCATGTGCTGGAGCCCGTCCAGGCGGAAACGGTCCTTATCCGCGACCGCTGGCTGGACAGGCCGGGGGATGTTCCCTTTTACTCCTCCTTGTTCACGCAGTCGGTTTTCCATCGGAAGCCGGCCGGGAAAAAGAGGACCAAGGGGAACGTAACCCTTTCTTTCCATGCCGCGCAGATCCGTCCGGGACAGGCCGTCGCCGTGAGTGGCAGCGGTGCGTTATTTGCGGATTGGAAGAAGGTCATTTTGTTGGATGACAGTTGTTTCCCGCTTTGGATAATCACGCTTCCCGTGACGGCGCCCTTCGCTTATAAATTCTTGGTCGTCGACCGTGAGAGCCTGGCCCCCGTCTGTTGGGAAGACGGTCCGAACCGGTTGTTTGCGGATGTCCCGCAGGCGGGAACGCATCTTTTTGTGAATGACGCGACGCCTTCTTTCTCCCTTCAACCGTGGAAGGGCGCCGGTACGGCGATTCCGGTCTTCTCCCTCCGGACCGGGGAGAGTTTCGGCATCGGCGAGTTCCACGATATCAAGAAATTGGTGGACTGGGCCGTAGCTACGGGGCAGAACCTGCTCCAACTGCTGCCGATTAATGATACGACGATGACCCGTACCTGGGAAGACTCTTATCCTTACAACGCCAATTCGACATTCGCCCTGCATCCGCAGTTCATTCATTTGCCGGATGCCGGCGTGCGCAAGGACAAGGCATACAAGGAGTTGCAGGCGGAATTGAATGCCCTGCCCCAGGTAGATTATGAACGCGTGAACAACGAGAAGGAACGCCTGCTGCGCAAATGCTACGCCTCCCGTGCGGAAGAACTTGCGCAATCGAATGATTACCAGGGATTTATTTCGGACAATAAGTCCTGGCTGCAGCCCTATGCCGTTTTCTGCTGCCTGCGGGATGAAACCGGCACGCCGGACTTCTCCCAATGGGGGAAAATGGCCCAGTATTCGCCGCGGAAAGTGTCGGCTTATGCCCATGCCCACCCGGAAGCGGTCGGATTCTATTGCTTCGAACAATATCTGTTGGATAAGCAGTTACGCGAGGCAGTCGCCTATGCCCACGCCCATGGTGTGGTCCTTAAGGGAGATTTGCCGATCGGTATCAGCCGGACCAGCGTGGATGCCTGGCAGTATCCCTCCCTGTTCCATCTGGATTCGCAGGCCGGCGCTCCGCCGGATGCGTTTGCCGCGGATGGACAGAACTGGGGGTTCCCGACGTACAACTGGGAAGAAATGGCCCGCGACGGGTTTGCCTGGTGGAAAGCCCGGATGAAAAAGATGAGTCTGTACTTCGACGCTTTCCGGATCGACCATATCCTCGGATTCTTCCGGATCTGGGAGATCCCGGTTCCGTATAAATCCGGATTGATGGGGCATTTCAGCCCGGCCCTGCCTTACTCCAGGGAGGAACTGGCCGCGATGGGATTCGATTTGGATGCTCCCGGGATGACGCATCCCGCGGCGGCCGATTGGGCGGAAACCGATGTCCTCTTCATTGAAGACCCGCGGAAGAAAGGGTACTTCCATCCCCGGATTTCCGCGCCGGACTGCCGGGCTTTCGATGTGTTGGCACCCTGGCAGAAAGAGCGTTACAAACAAATGTACGAGGACTTTTTCTATCGTCGCCACAACGCATTCTGGAAAGAATCGGCCATGGCCAAGCTGCCTACCCTCGTGGATTCCACCGCCATGCTGACCTGTGGGGAGGACCTGGGCATGATTCCGGACTGTGTGCCGGAGGTGATGCGGGAACTGGGCCTGCTGTCCCTCGAGATCCAGCGGATGCCCAAGTCCCTGGATGTCGAATTCGGCGATCCTTCCCGGTATCCGTATGCGTGTGTATGTGCGACGGGAACCCATGATACCAGCCCGTTACGGGCATGGTGGGAGGAAGACCGTGCGGCGACGCAACGCTATTACAACGGCATGCTCCACCAGGGGGGCGAGGCGCCGTACTATGCGGAGCCGTGGGTGTGTGAAATGATTCTGCGCCAGCATGTTGCTTCTCCGGCAATGCTGTGCGTCCTTCCCTTGCAGGATTGGCTTTCCATGGATGGGACCCTGCGTTATGGCGGCAATCCATCCGACGAGCGGATCAATGTCCCTGCGATCCCGCGTTACTATTGGCGGTACCGCATGCATGTCTCTCTGGAACAGCTGCTCTCAGATGAAGACTTCTCTGCACACATGAAAACACTCCTGTCGGAATCCGGCAGGGGCGCATGACGGCAGGTTCAGGAAGCGTTATCCGATGACGGCACCGTTGGTGAGGGCCTCTTCCGGGGCGACGATCCGCATGGTGCCGTCTCCTTGTTTGGCCATCAGGATCATCCCGTGGGATTCGATTCCCCGGATGGTCCGCGGAGCCAGGTTGGCGAGGATGCAGATCTGTTTCCCGACCATCTCTTCCGGTTTGTAGAATTGGGCGATCCCGGACACGATGACCCGCTGGTCGATACCGGTGTCAATCGTGAGTTTCAGCAATTTATCTGTTTTGGGAACGGCTTCGGCCGCCAGTACGGTGGCGGTGCGGATATCCATCCGGGCAAAGTCGTCGAATGAAACCAGGTCTTTTTGCGGTTCGACTCGTTTTGCGGCTTCTTCCGCGGCTTTGGCGGCTTCGGCTTCTTCCCGCGCAGCCTTGATGGCTTTCAGGCGGGCAACCTGGGCTTCCACGACATCATCTTCAATCTTCTGGAACAGCAGGAATGCTTCTCCGAGCGCATGTCCGGCAGGCAGCAGTTCGGACTTTCCGAGCATGCCCCAGTCCAGAACCAGCTCTTCCGCCGCAGGGCGGACTTCCGCTGCCGCACCACGGGTATGCAGGGCTTTCCCTTCTCCGGGTTTGTAGAAGTTCACGGTCGGGGTTCCTTCTCCGGTGCGGTGGTCCGTGCCGGCGTCGATCCCCACACGGAGCATTGTGCGGAGTTTTTCGGCGCTGAACGGCGTAAAGGGTTCGAAGGCGATGGCCAGGTCTGCGCAGATCTGCAGGCAGGTATACAGGATGGAAGCCGTGCGGTCCGGATCCGTTTTGGCCACTTTCCAGGGTTCCATGTCGGAAATGTACTTGTTCCCGATCCGGGCAATGTTCATGGCCTCTTTGAGGGCTTCGCGGAAGTGGAAGGACTCGATGTGTTTCTCCAGGGCTTCCTTGCAGGGAACGATTGAAGCAAGTGTTTCTGCGTCAATTTGTTCCGGTTTCTTGTTTTCCGGGACGACGCCGGAGAAATACTTGTGGGTGAGTACGACGGCGCGGTTGACGAAATTGCCGAAGATGGCAACGAGTTCCGAGTTGTTGCGCTGTTGGAAATCCTTCCATGTGAAGTCATTGTCCTTGGTCTCCGGGGCGTTGGCCGTGAGGACGTACCGGAGGACATCCTCCTGTCCCGGGAATTGCGCTTCGTATTCGTGCGCCCATACAGCCCAGTTGCGGGAGGTGGAAATCTTGTCACCCTCGAGATTCAGGAATTCATTGGCGGGGACGTTTTCCGGGAGGACATAGTCGCCGTACGCCTTCAGCATGGACGGGAAAACGATGCAGTGGAAAACGATGTTGTCTTTCCCGATAAAGTGGACAAGCCGCGTGTCGGCATCTTTCCACCATTTCTCCCAACTTTGCGGCAGCAGTTCCTGGGTATTGGAGATGTAGCCGATCGGTGCGTCGAACCATACATAAAGTACCTTCCCTTCTGCTCCTTCAACCGGTACAGGTACGCCCCAGTCCAGGTCGCGGCTCACGGCACGGGGCTGCAGGCCTCCGTCCAGCCAGCTTTTGCACTGGCCGTATACGTTTGTTTTCCATTCTTTGTGCTGTTGGAGAATCCACTCGCGCAGCCAGGGCTCGTATTGGTCCAGGGGAAGATACCAGTGTTTGGTCTTGACTTTCTTGGGAGTCGCTCCGGAGAGGGCGGACCGGGGTTCGATCAGTTCTTCCGGGCTCAGCGTGGATCCGCATTTCTCGCACTGGTCGCCATAGGCCTCCGGGTTGCCGCATTTGGGGCAGGTGCCGACGATGTACCGGTCTGCAAGGAACGTCTTGGCCTGTTCGTCGTAATACTGCTCCGTCTCCTTCGTGATGAATTTCCCGTCGTCATACAGCTTCCGGAAAAAGGCCGAGGCATTCCGTTCGTGTACCTGCGAGGTCGTCCGGGAATAGATGTCAAAGTTGATTCCCAGGCCCGTGAAGGCATCTTTCATCACTTGGTGGTATTGGTCTACGATATCCTGCGGAGTGACACCCTGTTTGCGTGCCTTGATGGTGATCGGTACGCCGTGCTCATCGGAGCCGCAGACGAAAACGACATCTTCGCCCCGCATTCTGAGGTAGCGGACGTAAATGTCGCCGGGAATGTAGGCACCGGCCAGGTGGCCGATGTGGACGGGGCCGTTTGCGTAAGGCAGCGCGCAGGTGACCAGGGTTCTTTTGAAATGCTTATCCATATATTGTTCTGTTTTAATTATCAAATCGTTATCTTATCCTTCCGAGTCTTCCTTCCAGTTCTTTTCGCAGGTGGTTCATCCGCTGCATCTGCGCAAGGATGTCCATGGCGTCTTCCGGTTGGCGGCGCAACTGCTCGGTCAGTTCCAGTTGCCTGGCCTGGACACGTTTGGCCTTGTATACCAGGATGGCGCGCGGAACGAACATGGCGGCCGCAGTGGACGGATTGGTCATCGAATCCATGAAATTCTTCACGGAAAGCGGATATTTCTGCTGGGTCAGTTTCGCCACCAGATCGGCCATCTGCTGGTCCGGTCCGTTCATCAGACGGAGCACCAGGGCATCCTGGCCGAGATCCGTTCGGTTGTCATATAAATCGAAGAAACTGTCATACAGCTTCTTGTAAATCGAATTGCAAAATGTCAGATGATCACTCTCCAGGTTGTCCCGGATGAAATCAGCTACCGAGTCCGTCTGATTGGGATCATAGAATTCCGAGTCTGATTCGAAAACCAGCGTCATCAGACCTTGGTTGAGAAGGAACCACAGGAGGTCTTCTTCGGCGGGGGCCAGGAGTCTGTTTTCCAGGACCGGTCCTGCCTGTTCCGTTTCCACAGGCGTTTCCACGGGGGTCTCTGCCGGTGATTCCGGTACCGGGCTTTCTCCGGCGGGCTGCCGGTCCGGATTGCGGGGGCCGCCCGATCTCCGGGCGTCCTGCAGCATTTTCTCGCGCGTGGCTGTGATCCGGGAATAGAGGATGCCTTCGTCGATCCCGAACCGCTGCGCACTGTCCTGCACATAGACACTCCGTTTGATCGCATCGGGAATCATGGCGATGGTGTCGGCGATGTCGTTGATTAGTTCCGCCCGCTTGATGGGGTCTCCGGCGGCTTCTTCCAACAGCAAATCCGTCTTGAAGGCGATGAAGTCGCGCTCGTTCTCGCGGATGAAGTCTTTGACTTCGTCCAGGGTATGCTTCCGGGCGAAGGAATCGGGGTCGTCCCCGTCGGGCAGCAGGACGATTTTAACATTCAGCCCCTCTTGCAGCACCAGGGAAATGCCCCGCAGCGCGGCATGGATTCCGGCAGAATCGCCGTCATACATGATGGTGACGTTCTGGGTGAATTTGTGGATGAGCCGGATTTGCTGGATGGTCAGCGAAGTGCCGCTGGAAGCGACGACGTTGGTGATGCCGAGCTGGTGCATCGACAGGACATCCAGATACCCCTCGACCAGGTAACATTTTTCCTGGCGGACGATTTCCCCCTTGGCGAAGTAGATGCCATAGAGCGACCTTTCCTTGACATAGATCTCCGTGGTCGGCGTATTGACATACTTCATGGTGGGATGGCCGCTTTGGAGGGTCCTTCCCCCGAAGGCGATAACCCGGCCGCTCACGGAATGAATCGGGAAGATGACCCGTTCGAAAAAGCGGTCGTTCATGGTGCCGTCTTCCCGCCGCATGCACAGGCCGGCGGCTTCCAGGTATTCTTCTTTGTACCCGGCAGCGATCGCCTTGTCATGCAGGGCATTACGCTCTTTTGGCGCCCATCCCAGCCCCCATTTCCGGATGGTTTCGTCTTCGAGCCCCCGGCTATGGAAATAGGTCAGGCCGACGGCTTTCCCCACAGGGGTCGCCAGATTTTCCTGGAAAAACTTCGCGGCAAATTCGGAAACCAGATAGAGGCTTTCCGTCCATTGCCGCAGGGCGATTTCTTCGGCCGTCTCTTCTTTTTCGACAATTTCGATATGGTATTTCCGGGCGAGATAGCGGAGGGCATCCGCATAGCCGACCCCTTCGTGCTCCATGACGAAGCGGACGGCGGTACCGGATTTCCCGCAGCCGAAGCATTTGTAGATCCCCTTGGCCGGAGAGACATAGAAGGACGGGGTCTTTTCGTTGTGGAACGGGCAGCAGGCCACATAATTGGCCCCGCGGCGTTTCAGGTTGACGAAGTCCCCGACCACGTCCACGATCTGGACGGTATCGTTGATCCGGTCTATGGTCTCCTGGGGAATCATGGACGGTTATTCTTCGATTTTCTGGTATTCGACGTCTTTCACGGCGAGCTCGTCGACGGTAATCCCTGTTTTTTCCGTCTCAGAAGCCGTTTCTGCCTGCGGAGAAGGGTTCTTCGGCCGGACGGCCTTGGAGACCCGGTGCGCGGTCAGCAGTTCGGATGCCCCGTAGACAACCAGGGCGGCGCCGGCGATGGTGCGCATGATCTCTTTCCCGAAAGGCGTGAACAGCAACGAGATGCCCCCGATGATCGCGATCGTGGGGAGCAAAAGGGAGGCGTATCCGGAGCCTTGGTTGCGGGAAACGCTGCCGAGGGTGGCCAGCTGGATGACGCCCAGGATGACCAGGACGATGCCGATGACGGAGACGATGAATCCGGCGACCTGGGTGGGGAAGAAGAACAGCAGGAGGCCGATGATGATGTCTACGATGGAGTTCACGCTCATCAGGCTCATGATCCCGTCTTTCCGTTTGAGGTAGCCGTAGGCGAAGGAGACCAGGCCGGCGGCCAGCAGGAAAGCGGCGATGATTTTGACGACGGTTACGGTGGCGTCATTGCCGAAAAGCATCACGCAGCCGACTCCAATGGCGGAAAGCGCCCGGAGCACGCTGCTGAAAAGGTTGTTATACCCGAATGTAATCATTTGTTGCACGGTTCATTAAGAGGACTTCCCCAAGCGGGGAATCCAGACAGACTACAAAAATAATGTTTTTTCTGCAAAAAGTGTTGTCCGTGGGGGATCAGTTGGCTACCTCGCTGAGGAATTTGAGCCGGCACAGGCGGATTTCCATTTCGTCATAATCCGCCCCGAGTTCGTCGATTGCATCTTGCAGGGAATCAGACGTTGCCTCTTCCTTGAAATAATCGTAGATCTCTTCGATGACGTCTTCGTCCACATGCTGGGAGATGTAGTAGTTCAGGTTGAGGCGCGTGCCGAATTCGACGATTCCTTCGATTTCCTTCAGGAGGTCCTCCATGTCGAGTCCGCGCGCCTGCGCGATGTCTTCCAGGGCCATCTGCTTGTCGATGCACTGGATAATGAAGATCTTCCTTTCCGATTTGGAGGCAATGGACTTGACGACGAAGTCATCCGGCCGCTCGATGTCGTTCTCCTCGACATATTTGGCAATCAAGGCGGTGAATTCGCGGCCCCATTTGCGGGCTTTCCCTTCTCCGACCCCTTGGCAGCCCTTCAGTTCGTCCGGCGTGAGCGGATACAGGATGGACATATCCTCGAGCGCGGGGTCGCTGAAGATGACCCAGGGCTGGAGATGCTGCCGCCGGGCGACGTCCTTGCGCAGGTCTTTCAGCATGGCGAGCAAGACGGGGTCTCCGCCTCCGCCGCGCGGGGCGGCTCCGGCGGAATCGTCGTCATCTTCGTCATCTTCTCCCTCGGAGAATACCCGGTCTTCGGTCAGCATGACGGGATAGGGGTGCTCTAGGAAATCCCTGCCTGCCGGGGTGGCGGAAATGAGTCCGTAGCTCTCGATTTCCTTATCCAGCAAGCCCCTGATTAATCCCTGGTGTATGACAGAGCACCAGAATTTCTCCCCATGCTCCCGTCCGGCGCCGAACAGGGGCAGTTTGTCATGGTGGTAGGATTTGATCAGGGCGCCGCTGACGCCGGCCAGGATACTGGCCAGATGTTCGATCTTGAAATGTTCCGGTAGGGATTCAATCAGCCGGATGACCAGGCAGAGCTCTTTCTGTCCGTCGAACCGTTCCTTGGGGTGCAGGCAGTTGTCGCAGCAGCCGCAGTTCTCTTCGGGATAGGACTCTCCGAAGTAATCCAGGAGCAGTTTGCGGCGGCATTCACCGGATTCGGCATAAGCGACGGTCTCCATGAGCAGCTGCTTGCCGATTTCCTGTTCGGAAACCGGTTTGCCCTGCATGAATTTCTCCAGTTTCTGGATGTCTTTGTAGCTGTAATAGGTGATGCAGACGCCTTCCAGGTTGTCCCGTCCGGCCCGTCCGGTTTCCTGGTAATAGCCTTCAATGCTCTTGGGAATGTCATAATGGATGACAAACCGGACATCCGGCTTGTCGATGCCCATGCCGAAGGCAATGGTGGCGACGATGACGTCGACTTCCTCCATCAGGAATTTGTCCTGGTTTTCCGCGCGGGTCTTCGCGTCCAGCCCGGCATGGTAGGGAAGTGCCTTGATCCCGTTGATTTCCAGCATCTGGGCCAACTCTTCCACTTTCTTGCGGCTGAGGCAGTAAATGATACCGGATTTGCCGGGATTCTGGCGGATGTACTTGATGATGTCTTTTTCCGGCTCGTTTTTGTCCCGGACTTCGTAGTACAGGTTGGGCCGGTTGAAGGAAGATTTGAAGACTTTGGCGTCCAGGAGCCCCAGGTTCTTGAGGATGTCGCTTTGCACCTTGGGGGTCGCCGTGGCGGTCAGGGCGATGATCGGAGCTTTCCCGATCTCGTCGGTAATGGCTTTGATGCGGCGGTATTCCGGACGGAAATCATGTCCCCATTCGGAGATGCAGTGCGCTTCGTCGACGGCATAGAACGAGATGTTCACCTCTTTGAGCAGGGCGATATTCTCTTCTTTGGTCAGGGATTCCGGGGCGACGTACAAGAGTTTGGTCACGCCGCTGAGCAGGTCCTCCCGGACCGCGGCGATCTGTGCCTTGCTGAGGGAGGAATTCAGGAAATGCGCGATGCCCTCGTTGCCGGAGACGAATCCGCGGATGGCATCGACTTGGTTTTTCATCAGCGCGATCAGGGGAGAGATAACGATGGCTGTCCCTTCCATCAGCAAGGCAGGGAGTTGATAGCACAGGGATTTCCCTCCGCCGGTGGGCATCAGCACGAATGCATTGCCTCCTTCCGTCAGATGCCGGATGATCTCTTCTTGTTCGCCTTTGAACGAATCATATCCGAAAAAATCTTTCAATTCTTTGCGGATGGTTGCGGAATCGATTTTCATAAGCCGGTCGATTGTTTCCTAATTTAGGATTTTTTTCCGGATATCCAATGAAAATGCAAATAAAAATGCATTTTTTTATGAATGAGAAGTGCCCTCTGAGGGCCCTGGGAAGGGGGTTGTGTTTTTTTCGGCCGATTCTGGCGGCTTTTTCAAATATAATTCCGATATTTGTAGATTGGAAAAGAAATTGAACTAAAAAGATAATACAATGAAAACAAACAAAATCCTTGCAGCCGCACTGGTTGTCCTGATGGCGGCTTCTTGTTCGCCGAAGAATGCGGCTACGTCTGAAAACGAGGGTGCTGCCCCCGCGAATGTCGATGCGAAATCCTTGCTGCCGACCCGTGCGGAAATCGATTCCGTCAGCTACTTGCTCGGTATCAATTTCGGCTCCTTCGTCAAGGGTTACAATTTCGGTGACAAACTGAATTATTCCCAGATTGAGAAGGGTATCCGTGATTTCATCAACGCGAAAGGCAACATGCGTGACACTGCGTTCAACAAGCAGTTCCGCATCAATCCGGATAAGATGAATGACATGTTCAATTCCTTCCTGGGGAAGCGTCGTGATTATCAGCTGGCTGTCAATTCGGAAAAGGAGCAGAAATTCCTTGCGGAAAATGCGAAGAAGGAAGGTGTCCAGAAGACGGATTCCGGTCTGCAGTATATCATTGTGGAACCCGGTTCTGAGCCGAAGATCTCCTTGAAGGACACCCTGCATGTGCTTTACAAAGGCACCTTGCTGGATGGAACTGTCTTCGATGAGACTCCCGCCGGCGCCGAGCCGATCTTGATGGACCTGAACCGCGTGATTCCCGGTTGGCGGGAAGGTCTCCAGTTGATCGGAGAAGGCGGTAAGATCAAGCTCTTCATCCCTTCGAACCTGGCTTATGGCGAAAACGGAAACCAGGGTATCGAGCCCAACTCTACTTTGATCTTCGACGTTGAGGTTCCCAAGGTGGGCCGTTTCGTCGCGAAGGAAGAGAAAGAATAAGAGGGTATCCAATAGAATTTGACAGGCCTGCTTCGCATTCATGCCGGGCAGGCCTTTTTAATAGGAACGATATGGCGAATTTGGAAATCGAGGGCAGGCTGGTGCAGAAACTGGCTGTCCAGTCAGGCCGGTCGGCCCGTGGCGACTGGTCCAAGCAGGAATTCATACTTGAGTACAAGGAAGGGAATTTTCCGGCCTCTGTCTGTTTCAGCGTGTGGGGAGCGGACAAGGTCCGGGATTTGGAACGTTTCCAGGTCGGGGATCAGCTCCGCGTCTCGTTCAATGCGTCCAGCCGCGAATTCAACGGTCGTTGGTACACGGATTTGCGCGCATGGCGGATTGCGCCGCTGACCCAGGACGCCCCGGCGCCGCAGGGACCCGAACCTGTCGGACGGGCAGCCGATTCCATGCCGGCCGGCTTTGCACCGGCTCCGATGCGGCAGGCACCCGCACCGACCCTGGACGACCTGCAGGAAGGGGACGACCTTCCGTTCTGATTGCCGGTCAGGCTTTTTTCCGGATCAGGCTCAAACCGTCGCGTATCGGGAGCATGACAACTTCCACGCGCGGGTCATTCCTGACCATGTCATTGAACGCGGAGATTCCACGGGACTGGCTGTCCCCCGGGATCTCCGCTCCGTATAACTTTCCGTCCCAGAGGACATCGTCGGCCAGGATGCAGCCTCCCGGGCGGACCATGTCGAAAACGGCGTCGTAGTAATCGGGATATTCCCGTTTGTTGGCGTCGATGAAGACCAGGTCGTACACCTTGCCCGCCTGCCGGAGGGCCTTCAGGGTTTCTTTTGCATCTCCGATGTGCAGGGAAATCTTTTCCGATACGCCGGCGCGCCGGAAGCCTTCCCGGATCAGATCTTCCAGTTCATCATTGATCTCGAGTGTGTCCAGATGCCCGTCCGGGAGCATTCCGCTGGCCAGGCAGATGGCCGAGTATCCCGTGAAGGTCCCGATTTCCAAGATGTTGCGAGCCCCGATCAGCGCGGCAAGCAGGGTCAGGAACCATCCCTGGACCGCCCCGGACAGCATCTGCGGATAATTGGTCCGGAGATGGGTCTGCCGCTCCAGCCAGGAGAGGGCTTCACTTTGCGGCGTGCTGTGCGCACGGATATATCGTTCCTCGGGTGTTTCCATGGTCAGGTGAAGATCAGGCGGGACAGTCTGTCCGGGTGGAAGATCCGGCAGGCCATCCTGCGCAGGTCTTCTGCCTGGATGGCTTCTATTTTCCGGCGGATTTCCCCCCGGGGCTCGATCTTGCCGAAAGAAATCAGGCTTTTCCCCATGCTCAGGCACTGTGATTCCCCGTTGTCGGAGCTGATGGCCAATTGTCCGAGCAACTGTTTCTTGGCGGCTTTGAGCCGGCGTACGGATAGGGGAATCGTTTGTAATTTAAGTACTTCCTTGTGGATGGCCGTGCAGCATTTTTCCAGGTTGGATTTGTCGCAGCCCAGGCAGATCGCCATGATGCCCGTGTCGGCGTATTGGGTATAGGAGGCTTCGACGGCATACACCCATCCGTGGCGTTCCCGCAGCACTTCGTTCAGGATGGAGTTCGAGGCCGGTCCGCCGAGGATGTTGGCCAGCAGAATGGCGGTCATCCGGTCAGACTCCTCGTACAGGGAAGGAGCGGTACTGCCGATGACGGCATTGACTTCATGGTTGTCTCCGTCCACGGTCTCGTCAAACTTTTTCGGGTCGAATCCGGGATGGAGGGGCCGTTCGGCAGGTGTCCGGCGAGGCTGCGGCTCCGGAAAATACTTGCCAGCGAGTTTGAGGATCTCCTGCTCCATCTTTTTTTCGTCCAGGTCGGCGACGATGGTCAGCGCCATGACTTCCGGGCGGAATTTTTCCCGGACGAAACGCCGCAGGTCGCTGCTCGTGATGGACGAGACGGATTCTTTCGTGCCGAGGATGAGCCCCGACAGGGGGTGTCCGGCGAAAAGCCGCTCTTCAAACCGGTCATAGACATCGTCCGCCGGACTGTCTTTGTACGACATGATTTCATCCAGGACGACGCCGCGTTCGGTTTCGACTTCCTTGTCCGGGAAGGTGGCCGTCGTGGCAATTTCCAGCAGCAACCCGGCTGCCTTGCGGAGATCTTCCTTCAGGACGGTCGCATGCAGGACAATCTCTTCTTTGGTCGTATAGGCGTTCAGTTCTCCGCCCAGTTTGTCGAGGTAACTGTTGATGACGGAAGCGCTTTTGCGGGCGGTTCCCTTGAATAAAGTATGTTCAGTGAAATGCGCGATCCCGGCCGGAAATCCTGCTTCATCCCGGGTTCCGCACCGGATGCTGAGGGCGCAGTACCCGACGGCCGATCCGCTTCGGGAGGCCGCATATCGGAGGCCGTTGCTGGCTTGACCTGTAATCATGTCCTATGGGGCTTCAGCGCCGGCAGATGTGCCTCACATCCGATTTGAGGAATCCGGCTCCGGCGCTTTTGGAGATTTTGTGTTTCTTGTAGTAATACAATTCATGGGTGCGGGCGTCGATCAGCATCTTGAAGCACAGGGCGCCCTTTTCCGGCTGGGCCGGGGCGATGGTATAGCTGACCAGCGTGCCGGGTATGCCGTTGGTGAAGGCTTCATCCGCCGTATCCGCATCGACGACCAGGGAATTGGAAGAGAAGAACGAATGGGATTCTTTCTCCCCGATCTGGGCCGACAGGTCATCGGAACAGAAGATGACGCGCGATTCGGCTGGAATGCTGCCCCGTGCGCTGACCCCGGGGGACTTTCCGTCCAGGCTCTTGGAGACGTTGTTCTGCAGGATGTCGACCAATGCGGGGAGGAAAGCGGCCTCGCGTCCGGTCGGGTTTTCCGCCGGACAGACGGGGATGGTCGCAACTTCCAGCATGTCATCCAGTTTCTCTCCGGTCGCACCTTTGACCACAGTCAGCATCATGATGCCGGGCAATTTGGTTTTCTTGTAGACGCTCTTGACGGGGACCATGAAGTAATAGTCCTTGCTCTTTTTCAGTTTTTCGAATTCTTCCAGGGTGCAGAACTCATACGGCGTAATCTGCCACGATATTTTGACAGCGTCCCGCAGCGCCGCGTCCAGGATTTCGTTCCCGGGCAGGGCGACCTTCAGCGTTTTGAGGGTGAAGTCGCTGAGTTTCTCTTTCTTCGTAATGATCTGTGCCTGGGCCATCAGGGAGACCGACACGGCCAGGCCGGCGAGAATTGTCAGAATCCGTTTCATATCTGTCTTTTTTTATTGTCCGTTCATGCAAAGTTAGAAACTGTTTTAATTTATTCCTATATTTGTGAGAACAAGGAATTGAAGAATGTCTCAAGATACCAACCAGGAAACATCCGGGCATCCGTACATCGTGTCGGCCCGCAAATACCGCCCTGACTCTTTCAGCGCCCTGCTCGGGCAGGACAATATCGTCCAGACGCTGAAAAACTCGATTGTCAGGGGGCAGTTGGCCCATGCCTATCTCTTCTGCGGCCCGCGCGGGGTCGGGAAGACCAGTGCGGCCCGTATTTTTGCCAAGACCATAAACTGTGCCAATCCCACTGCGGACATGGAACCCTGCGGGGAGTGCGAATCGTGTGTCTCCTTCCGGGAAGGGCGTTCTTATTGCATCCATGAGTTGGATGCGGCATCGAACAACAGTGTCGATGACATCAAAACCCTGATCGACCAGGTGAACATCCCGCCGCAGGTCGGCCGGTACAGCGTCTACATCGTGGACGAGGTGCATATGCTCAGCCAGGCGGCTTTCAATGCCTTCCTCAAGACGCTGGAAGAACCGCCTGCCCATGCGATTTTTATCCTGGCTACCACGGAGAAACACAAAATCCTTCCGACGATCCTGTCCCGCTGCCAAACGTACGATTTCAACCGCATCGGCGCCGCGGACATGGTGAAAAATCTCCGGAGCATCGCTTCCCGGGAAGGGGTGACCATTGATGATGAATCTTTGCATGTCATCGCGATGAAAGCGGACGGCGCCATGCGGGATGCCTTGACGATCTTTGACCAGACCGTCGCGTTCTGCGGGACGCAGGTCCGCTACGAGGATGTCCTGAAGAATCTGAATGTCCTGGATTATGAGCATTGTTTCCGTCTGGTGGAGGATTTCCTTTCCGGAGATTACCAGAAGGCCTTGCTCAAGTTTGACGAAGTCTTGTCCAAGGGGTTCAACGCCCTGCATTTTGTCGCAGCCCTGTCCTCGCATTTGCGGGATCTGCTTGTGGCCCGCAGCGGCGCCCTGGACGCCTTGCTGGAATTGCCGGAATCCTTGAAGAAGAAATATCGGGATCAGGCTTCGCGGTGTACGCTGCCTTTCCTGTATGAAGCGCTGTCCATTACGACGCAGTGCGAGGCGGGCTACAGGGCAAGTGTGAATCCCAGGCTACATATTGAATTGGCACTGATGCGTTTGAGCTTCCTTTCCGGAGGCGTTCCCGCGGCAAAACCGGCGCAGGCTGTCCCTGCTGCAAAGGAACCGGCTCCGGCAGCTCCCGTTCCGGCAGAAGCGCCCCGGCCGAAGCCGGCGCCCGCTGCCTCCGAAAACTCCGAAAAGCCGGCCGCGGTTCCAGAAGTTCCGGCATCCGCTGCCTCCGAAAAGCCGGCTGCAGCCCCGGAAGTACCGGCGCCCACTTCGCCGGCGGAACCTGCTGCCCCGGCCCGGACGCGCCGCCGCGCCCCGCGTGCCGCCTCGGCGCTGTCCATCGCATCGATCGATGCCCCTTCTTCAGAGGCATCCGCCGCGCGGGAGGACAGCCCGTCCGACAAATTGCCGTCTGACGAGGAGATTCTTGCCGCCTGGAATGCCTTGCCGGCAGAATATGCATCCCGCCCGCGCCTGTCCGGGAGTTTGTCCTCGGCCAAGGTGGAGATCAATGAGTCGGATGGCGTGAAGGTTCTGACGTTCTTTGTTGTCAATCTTTCCCAGCAACAGTGGATTCAGGAACGGTTGTTGATGGAGTTGGAAGGCCGGATGCAATCCCGTCTCTCCTCCTCACGGTTGAAATTGCTGGTGGAGGTGACGCCGGTCGAGGAAGTGGAGAAAACCAGCCTGACCCAGCGGGAGAAGGCACAGGCCTTGATAGAAAAGAACGCGGAAATCATGAATCTGGTGAAAGATCTGGGCCTGGATACGTAGAAAGAAGGAGTATGAAACTGCATTGTGAGAATCTGGTAAAGAAATATGGCGTCCGGACAGTCGTCAAGGGCGTCTCCATGGAGGTGGAACAAGGAGAGATCGTCGGATTCCTCGGGCCCAACGGTGCCGGGAAAACCACGAGTTTCTATATGATAACCGGGCAGATCGTGCCGAATGACGGCCGGGTTTATCTGGACGACGAAGACATCACGGACCTCCCGATGTACAAGCGTGCCCAGAAGGGAGTCGGTTATCTGCCGCAGGATGCATCTGTTTTCCGGAAGATGTCCGTGGAGGACAACATCATGTCAGTCATGGAGATGTCGCCGATGACAAAGGCCGAGCGCAAAGAGCGTCTGGAAAGTCTGATTGACGAATTCAACCTGTCCAAGGTGCGGAAAAGCCTCGGGATCCAGCTGTCCGGCGGGGAGCGCCGGCGCTGCGAGATCGCCCGGGCCCTTGCGATCGACCCGAAGTTCATCCTGCTCGATGAACCGTTTGCTGGTGTCGACCCGATTGCGGTCGAAGATATCCAATACATCATCGCGAAACTGAAATATCGCAATATCGGGGTGATTATCACGGACCACAATGTGGGTGAGACCCTGGCCATCACCGACCGCGCCTACCTCTTGTATGAAGGGACGATCCTGCAGCAGGGTACGCCGCAGGCCCTGGCGGCCGACGAAGATGTCCGGACCAAGTATCTGGGCTCCGGATTTATACTCAAACGTTCCGTCTCTGTGGAACGGGCGCAGCAAGAGCATGAGCGCGCCCTGGCTGCAAAAGCGGGAAGCGCTAAGGATTAATTGTTTACGTAATCTTTGACGTCCTGGGTGCTGATCGGGTTCCCCCCGAGGATCAGCAGCCTTTCCACGACATTCTGGAGTTCGCGGATATTGCCCGGCCATTCTTTTTCCTGCAAGAGGGTGATGGCTTCCGGGGAGAACTCCCGGACCGGTTTCCCGACCTTGGCGCAGTATTCTTCCGTGAAATACTGGACGAGCATGGGAATGTCGTCTTTCCGTTCATCCAGGCTCGGCACGCGGATGGGGATGACGCTGAGGCGGTGGTAAAGGTCCTCGCGGAAATGCCCTTTTTCAATCTCTTCCCTGAGGTTCTTGTTGGTGGCGGCTATGACGCGGACATCCACCTCTATATCCTTATCCCCGCCGACCGGGGTCAGTTTTTTCTCCTGCAGGACACGGAGAACCTTGGCCTGGGCCGCCAGGCTCATGTCTCCGATTTCGTCCAGGAAGAGTGTGCCGCCGTCCGCCTGTTCGAATTTCCCCTTGTGGTCCTTGACGGCGGAGGTGAAAGATCCTTTCTTGTGCCCGAATAATTCACTTTCAATGAGTTCTGAAGGAATGGCAGCGCAGTTGACCTCGATGTAAGGCATGGCGCTCCGCTTGCTCTGCTGGTGCAGACTCTGTGCGACCAGCTCCTTTCCGCAGCCATTCGGCCCGGTAATCAGGACGCGGGCATCTGTCGGTGCGACTTTCTCGATCATTTCACGGACATGGCGGATCGGTGCGGATTCCCCGATCATCTGCCGGCCGTACACTTTCTTCTTCAGGATTTTGACTTCCTTGACCAGGTTGGCCTTGTCTGTCGCATTCTTGATGGTGACCAGGATCCGGTTCAGGTCGAGCGGCTTCTCGATGAAGTCGAAAGCGCCTTTGTGCATGCAATCGACTGCCGTTGCGATGTCGGCGTGGCCGGAGATCATCACGACCGGGGTTTCAATCCCTTCTTCCACCAGTTTCGCCAGGACTTCGGTCCCTTCCATCCCGGGCATTTTGATGTCGCAGAAAATGACATCGAAACGGTCTTTTTCCGCTTTTTCAAGGGCGGCAGCCCCGTCTTCAGCAACCTCAACCTGGTATCCTTCATCCATCAGCAGCTCTTTCATCACATTCCTGATGGCCCTTTCGTCGTCGACAACTAAAACTTTCATCCTTACAGTGTTTTATGGAAGCAACACACAAATATCGGACTATTTTCTCGTACTTTATGCATTTTTTCATAAATTTGTTCCTTCCAGAGAAAACCCTGAATATGAACATTCCTGATATCATCATCGCCATTGACGGCTACTCTTCCACGGGGAAGAGCTCCTTTGCCAAATTGATTGCCAAAGAATTCGGCTTTACCTATCTGGATTCGGGCGCATTATACCGCTGCGTCACCCTCCATGCCCTCGAGAAAGGCCTGATCGGGGAAGACGGGCAGATCGACAAGGAGGCGCTCCTGGAAGAGCTGAAGACGCTTGATGTCCATTTCGAGAGCGGCCCGCAGGGGAGTGCCGCGTATATCGGAGACCGTCCCGTGGAAGGAGAGATCCGTTCGCTGCGCGTGTCGGAGCATGTCAGTCCGGTATCGACCATTCCGGAAGTCCGGGCCTTTGTGGATGCACGCCTGCTCGAGTTCGGCCGCAAGGGACGCATCGTGATGGACGGCCGTGACATCGGAACGTCCGTGTTCCCGAATGCCGAAATCAAGATTTTCATGACGGCGGATCCCCAGGTCCGTGCCCAGCGCCGCTTCGATGAGATGAAAGCGAAAGGGCAGGACCCGGATTTCCAGGCCGTGCTGGACAATTTGCTCGAGCGGGATTATATCGACTCTCACCGGGAAGTCTCGCCGCTATCCCAGGCGGAAGATGCTGTGGTGCTGGACAATACGTATATGACCTTTGACGATCAGATGCGTTGGATCCGGCAACTGATCGAGGAACGGTTCCCTGCATGAGGCTGCAAGTAGAAATAGACGCACACTCGGGTTTTTGCGGCGGAGTCATCCGGGCCATCACCCGGGCGGAGGATTTCCTGTCCGCCCATCCCGACCGCCGCTTGTACTCTGTCGGTGCGATCGTCCACAATGAGGCGGAACTGGAGCGGTTGTCCTCGCGCGGGCTCCGCACGGTCTCCTGTGCGGACCTGTCGGATATCCCCGGCCGCCGGGAAGACGTAACCCTGCTGATCCGCGCCCATGGAGAACCCCCTTCCACGTACCGAAGGGCCCGAGAGGCGGGTTTTGAGGTCGTGGACTGTACCTGCCCCGTCGTCCTCCGTCTTCAGGAGCGCATCCGGCAGGCTTATGCCCGCCTGCAAGGCTCCGGAGGGCAAATCGTCCTGTTCGGAAAGGTGGGCCATGCGGAGGTGCTCGGACTGGTCGGCCAGGTGGACGGCGATGTCCTGGTCGTGGAGAATGTCCGCATGCTGGAAGAAGCGCTTGGACGCGGTGCGGTTTCCGCCGACGGACCCCTGGAGATTTTCTCGCAGACGACGAAAAGCCCCGGGGAATACGAAGAGATCTGCCGGATTCTCCGCGCATACAATCCTTCCCTGACGGTGCATCATACCATTTGTTCACAGGTGGCTTCCCGGCATGCCCAATTGTCGGATTTCGCGGCTTCCCATGATGTGGTGGTGTTTGTGTCCGGGCAGGAGAGTTCCAACGGAAAAGTGCTCTTCGACCTGTGCCGGGCCCATAATCCCCGGACCAGCCGCTGCGGCAGCCCGGATGAAATCCGGCCGGAATGGTTCCGGGACGGGGACCGGGTGGGCGTCTGCGGCGCGACCTCGACCCCGAAATGGCTTCTCGAAGCGGTCGCTCAGAAAATTTTGCAGATAAACTGACAAATTCCTAAATTTGCAAACGGAAAAAGATTCATAATCAATAGCAATTTATGGCAACAACAGCAGATTTCAAGAACGGACTTTATCTGAACTACAATGGCAAGCCGTGCTCGATCGTATGGTTCCAGCATGTCAAACCCGGCAAGGGCCCTGCTTTCGTGAAGACGAAGCTCCGCAATCTCGAGAACGGCCGTATCCTGGAGAATACCTTTACGGCCGGTGCGAAAATCGAAACCATTACCGTCGAGAGGCGTCCTTACCAGTTCTTGTACGGTGATGAGGATGGTTTCAACTTCATGCATGAGGAGACATACGAGCAGATTTCCCTGCCGAAGGACGTCGTGGAGAATGCCGACCTCATGAAGGAAGGCCAGCATGTCGAAATGATGTTTGTCACAGAGCCGGAGGAGCGTTGCCTCACCTGCGAACTCCCGACTTACGTTACCTTGAAAGTGACGTATGCAGAGCCTGCCGTGAAGGGCAATACCGCTTCTACTTCCGCTTTGAAGGAAGTTACCCTGGAGACCGGAGCGAAAGTCATGGTCCCGCTCTTCATCAACACCGACGACGTGATTACGGTCAATACTACCGACCGCAGCTACGGCCAGCGGGTTTAATCATCCTGAAAATCAGTTTGATGGCGGTGGTGGAGAGCGATTCTGCCACCGCCATCCGTTTGCAACCATGTCCGCTCCCGACCTGATTGACCTGATGCAGCACCATGGCGTGAAACCCACGGCCAACCGCATCCTGATCGCCCGGCATCTTTCCGAGGCGGGGCGTCCCATGTCCCAGACCGAACTCGAGGAAGCAATCGGTTCGATCGACAAGTCGGGCATATCCCGGACGCTTGCCCTTTTCCGCGAGCAGCACTTGGTCCATACCCTGGAAGACAGTGGCTCCGGTATCCGTTATGAGTTGTGCCTGAGCCATGAAGAGGGCAGTGACAGCGACGTGCATGTCCATTTCTACTGCGAGCGGTGCCGCCGGACGTTTTGTCTGGAAGAGATTCCGATTCCCTCTGTCCCGCTTCCCGCGGGCTATCTTCAGGAGTCGGTCAATTACATGGTAAAAGGACTGTGTCCGCAGTGCGCTAAGACGGATTCTTAGGGAACCGGACCGTGAAGCAGGCGCCGCCCAGGGTGAAGGAACGGCTGTAGTGGATGTCTCCGCCGCAGCGCTCCAGGATATTCTTGCAAATGGCCAGCCCGAGGCCTGTTCCGCCGCTCTTTGTCGTAAAGTTCGGGGTAAACAGGCGGCTCCGGTCTTCATCTTTGACCCCCGGGCCGTTGTCTTCCACCACAATGTCATAGTATCCGTCTTCCGTGCTGTTCCGTACGGACAGGATAACCATTCCCTGCCGGAAGTCTTTTCCGTCCTCTTTCTGCTGATTCTCAATAGCCTGTACGGCATTCGTCAAGAGATTGACGAGGACGCGGGTGAACTGCGGTTTCGGTCCGGAGATGGTGGCGCCGGACAGGCCGATGTACTGGAAGGTGATGTTGTCCTTGTCGTCGAACAAGGCGATTTCGTCCGACGCAAGCTGGTCCAGGTTGATGATCACGGGCTCTTCACTGTACAGCTTGGCGAAGGTTGAGAATTCGTTGGCCGTATCGGTGAGGGTATCGATGCTGTCCATGATCACCGGTATAATGGAATCGAATTTCTCCTGCCACTGCGGGTCATTCTTCTCGCGCATCCGGATGATGCGCTGGATCTGCAACTTAATCGGTGTCAGCGGATTCTTGATCTCATGGGCAACCTGGCGGGCCATTTCGCTCCAGGCCTTGTCCCGCTCTGCCTGGGCCAATTGCTTGCTGCTTTCAGACAAGTCCCTGACCATCAGGTTGTATGCCCGGACGACCGTTGAAATCTCATCCTCCCGGTCGTAGATGATGTATTCGAGACCCTCTGTCCGGGCGGCATTCATTTTCTGTCCCATTTCCAACAGCGGACGGAACATCTTGTCAATCACCTTGGATGACAGGAACCGGGTGATAATCAGCAGGATCAAGAAGATCGTGATGATGAATACGGCATGGAAGGCTGCTTCAGTCCGGAAGTCCACTCCCGAATCGGTGTAGGGGGCGCAGAGGATGGCCGTCATGTGTCCGTCTCCGTTGAAGACGGGGGCGTACATCGAATAGAACGAGTGGCCGGCGTAATGCTCCTTGTGGATGTAGTACCGCTTGTTGTCGTACATGATGCTGCGGTAGGCGGCCTCGTCGGTCCGGGAGCCCAGGATCAACCTTTCGAAGACGTCCGGATCGGTGGATTTGAAAACTTTCCCGGAGGTCGTGTACAGGGTGATGTCCGAGTGGGTATATTCGCTGATGTCGCCCAGGACGCTGTTCATCTCCTGGGTGCTGAAGTCCCGGTAGGACGTGAAATGACGGCACTGGGCCTCCAGCATGGACTGGATCGTGCCGATTTTCCCGGTCATCAGGTTCATGACGCTGTACTCATTGCGGTCGTAGACGAATACGATACTGATCACGGCCATGACGATCAGGGTGGCGACAAGCGACAGCATGAGCACCGAATTGATCCGGTTCTTGAAATAGGACTTTTCAAATAGGGAATTGCCGCGGCGGCGCCGGATCCCCGGGAAACTGATGAACGCGAACGCCAGCAATGCCAGCATGAAGCCCGCGACCATGTATTGCGAGACGCCGTTCATCCGTCGGGAGATCACGATCGTTTCCTCTTCGGAGACCTGGCTGACGAAATGCATGTAATTGTCGATGCTGACATGGGTTTCACCACTCTGCCCGGCCTGCAGCAGCTTGCCGGAAAGAACAGTCGGATAGGCATAGTCTCCCTTGTAGCTTACTAGCTTGTCAGACAGATACTTCCCATAAGAATACCGTTGCGGGATCACGACGGATCCGGGGCCGGTGTTTCCCATGATGACGGCATACCCCTTGTCTTGTTTGTCCGCCTTCGACTCGATGCTGAGCAGCATGCGGCTTGCTCCGTGGTCGGGGAGGTAATAGACGAACATGCCGGTATACTGTGCCCTGCCGCCTGCGGAACGGGAATAGATGAATCGGGAATTGTCCGAAATCGGGGTGCCGTCGAGGATCCGCTCGCTCAGGAACTGGATCATCTGCCGGTCTTCTTCGGAGTCCCCGGCGACATAGATGCTGATATCATATTCGTTGCTCAGGCGCGGCAGGTAATTCTCCGTGATGCGGTTCAGGATGATGCGGTAATCCGGGTTGAGGCGGATCAGGGAGGCGATGAGCGGATCGTTGGCAATGGCGTTCTCCACGCTTTTCAGCTGGAGTTCGAAACCGAGATTGCGGTCGATGGACAAGCGGTTTGCCCAGATTTCCACGCGGTCCGCTTCCCGGCGGAAGCCGAGCATCGAGGATACGGCCAGGAGGTATACCGCGCAGAGAACGGAGAAAACCGTCTTCCAGCCCTGTGAAAAGACATTGTACCGGAGGCCGCCAAGCAATTTGGCGGCAGGGCGGCACATCTGCAGGATCAGCGGGATGGTCATCATCAGCAGCATGTAGGAGATGTACACGAGGACCGTGTACCGGCTGATGGAACTGACCTTGTACAGTTCCAGGCTGATGTTGGAATTCAGGATGATGCTGCGGAGCGACAGGTGGATGTGGGCCAGGATGGCTCCGAGTGTGAGCAGCAGGACGGCCGTTCCGGCGAGCAAGCGGCGACGGTTTCCCAACAGTTTGGCTAGCAACTTTTTCCGGGTCAGGTACAGGCAGACGATGACCAGATAGATCCAGGCATTGATAATCAGTACCGCTCCCAGGGAATATTTCAAGGCGCCGTCTGCATAGATGGTCGGGGAGAAAAACCCCATCGTGGTCCGCAATCCCCGTCCGGCCAGATAGAAAAGCCCCATCAGGAGGGTCAGTCCCAGGATCGAGAGGAGCATGTTGCGGATGCTCTTGTGGTTGTACAGGTACAGGAGCAGTCCGGCCACAATCATCAGGACGGCCAGCCAGATGACCTCCGGCGCCGGCATCAAGGGCATCATGAGGGCGTTTTCCTGGATGATTTTCAGCAAAGGTTTCCCGTCGACGAAGACCGGGGAGCCGCCGCTTTCCGAAATCGGGTCCAGCGAGAAACGCCCGGACAGGCGCAATTTGGGGTTGACGCCATTGACGCTGCTGATATCCAGTGTGTTGCGAATCTCGAGCCCGCCGATGACTTTGCAATCTTTGCTGCCATCCATGCGTTTGACCAGATACCACTTGGGCCCCAGGCTCATGTAGCTGACGGCGGTGTCGACATCTGCCAGGGGGGAGACCAGGCTGTAGCGGAGATTGGAAAACCGCTGGATCATCATCGGACGGCTGATGTCGTCGTTGTCGATCGTGAACTGGTGGCACCAGGACTGGAGAGTATCCGCTTCATAACGGTAGATGACCATGTCATCCGGCAGCCCTTCCAATTCCAGCCACGCCTGGGGATGTTGCCCCAGGGCTTGCTTCATGTACCGGTCCAGGATCTGCATGCGGCCGGCGATCCGCTTTTCCGTCCGGCGTGCGACCATGCGGGTAAGATCGGCGCCGCGGCCATGCAGCAGGGACAGCCCGACGAGCAGGACGGCGAGCAATACCAGCAGCAGCCAGAGATTGTCCCTGGTTTTCTGCCACAGCGTCCTACTGTCTTTCTTCCTGGTCATAACGTGGATACGTTGTCATTCGTGGTGGTAAGGCTCTCCGCGGAGAATCGTGAAGGCCCGGTACAGCTGCTCTGCAAAAATCGTTCTGACCATCTGGTGGGAGAACGTCATCTTCGACAGGGAAAGTTTCCCGTCCGACCGGGCGTACACTTCGTCGCTGAATCCGTATGCCCCGCCGATGACGAAGACAAGGTCTCTGCCGCGCCGGAGTTTCTCTTCCAGGAGGACCGCCAGCCCGGACGAAGACATCTCACTTCCGTGTTCATCCAGCAAAATGACCTCATCCGCCGGCTTGATTTTGGAAAGGACCTGTGCGCCCTCCTTGGCCTTGATCTGCTCCCGGGACAGGGAAGAAGCATTTTTCAGCTGCGGTATTTCGTTGATACTGAACGGAATATAATGCTTCAGGCGGGAAGTGTAGACTTCCAGCCCCTCGCGGACCCATCCGATGTCCGTTTTGCCGACAGTCAGCAGGGTGATTCTCATGCAGATTTCCCGGTTGCTTCCCGCAAAGATATAAACGTGGCTCGGTATTTGCAATAATAAATCCGGCTAATTCAAATCAATGCGTCCTGAATGAAGAAGGTCATCGGATATCTGTTTGCGGTGCTTTGCCTGGGCATCGGCCCCAGTGTGTGCGCGCAGAATGACGGGTATGATGTATTCATCCCGATAGCCAAGTATATCCGGATGGGAGATGCGGAGCGCTTGTCTGCGTGGTTCGCGGACAACCTGGAGATTTCGATTTTCTCCACGACGAGTGATTCGTCCCGCAACCAGGCGCGCCAGATCGTCAAGTCCTTCTTCGACTCTTACACCCCCCGTTCTTTCAACATAACCCACACGGCCGGACGTTCCAATATGAAATATGCGCTCGGGACGCTCAATGCCGGCGGGGAGATCTTCGATGTGACGATTTTCGTCAGTTTCAAGGACGGCAGTTACAGGATCCAGCAGTTGAAGATTGAACGGCGGGAATAAGCTTCTGGAAATAAAAATGAATGTAGGGTCCGGTATCGATGGCGATACCGGATTTTTTCGTATCTTTGCGTTGCAAAACAGGGTGACATGAAAATTTCCGATGCCAAATTCGCAGGGAGCAGTACAACGGTCAGCGGCAAACCCGCCCGGCGTCTGCCTGAATTCGCGTTTATCGGAAGGTCCAATGTCGGAAAATCTTCCCTGATCAACATGCTCTGCGGCCGGAGGCGGCTGGCCATGACCTCCTCGACTCCGGGCAAGACCAAGTTGGTCAATCATTTCCTCATCAACGACAATTGGTATCTGGTGGATTTGCCGGGATACGGCTATGCCAAGATGCCTGCCCGCGAACGGGAACAGCTCCACGGGGTGATCAGCGATTACCTGACGCATTCGGAGGAGTTGGTGCTCCTGTTCGTGCTGATTGACTCCCGCCATGACATGCAGCAGATCGACTTGGATTTTCTGCGCGAAATGGGCCGGGAAGGAGTGCCGGTAGCCCTTGTTTTTACGAAGGGCGACAAGTTGGGACCCGTTGCGCTGCAGCGTCAGGTGGAAGCGAACCGGCAGACGTTGCTGCAGGAATGGGAGACGTTGCCTCCCTGTTTTGTCAGTTCCTCACTAAACGGAACCGGGCGGGAGGAGATCCTCTCGTATATCGATTCCGTCCTGAGGTCGTTGTAGGTGCAAAGAATGCAAACTATTGACGATATGCAGAAAGAACACAGAATGGAACTATTTGCATGCCGTGCGTCCAGGGACTTCGCATGCAAGGTGGTTGATGAGTTGAACAAGAGCAAGGCTTCCGGGGACATTCCCCTTCACCTGGGGGCGTCCGAAGTCACGATGTTCAGCGATGGTGAATTCCAGCCGGCTTTCACGGAAAGCGTGCGGGGAGCGACGGTCTTTATCGTCCAGTCCACTTATCCGCCGACAGAGAACCTGATGGAATTGCTTCTTACTATCGATGCGGCCAAGCGTGCGTCGGCGGACAAGGTGATCGCCGTGATGCCTTACTTCGGTTGGGCACGGCAGGACCGCAAGGATAAGCCGCGGGTCCCGATCGGAGCCAAATTGGTGGCGAACCTGCTCAAGGCGGCGGGTGCGGACCGCGTGATGACCTGCGACTTGCATGCCGACCAGATCCAGGGTTTCTTCGATATTCCGGTGGATCACATTTATGCCAGTTATGTGTTCCTTCCGTATATCCAGTCCATGGGCCTGGAGAATTTGTCCATCGCCGCGCCGGACATGGGCGGGGCGAAACGCGCCAATACGTACGCCAAGTTCCTGGGCTGTCCGGTCGTGATCTGCCACAAGTCCCGCGAGAAGGCCAATGTGGTTTCATCCATTACCGCGATCGGGGAAGTGGAAGGCAAGAACATCGTCATCGTGGACGATATGATCGATACAGCCGGAACGCTGTGCAAAGCCGCAGATGTCCTGATGTCCAAGGGTGCGGCCAGTGTCCGTGCCTGCGCGACACATCCGGTCCTCTCGGGCAAGGCGTATGACAACATCAACAATTCTGCGCTGAAAGAGGTGATTGTGACGGATACCATTCCGCTGCGGGCGGATCCTTCAGTGGATACGAGCAAGATCCGGGTCATCTCGATGGCCGCGGCGTTTGCCCGCATCATCGACAAGGTGTATCATTACGCACCGATCAGTACGGAGTTTATCTATTAGTATATGTGGAAGGTTCTTCTTGCGGCCGTAGTCCTGATCGGGGCCGGCGTTTTCGGGATGTGTTTCAACATCCTCTTCCGGAAGGGAGGTGAGTTCCCGCAGTCTGATGTGGGTTCGAACGAGAATATGCGCAAGATGGGCATCCGCTGCATGAAAGAGGAGGAAGATGAACGGCTTGCCGCAGCCCGGGGCGGAAAAAGCAGGGATTTGACTTGTTCGGGGGACTATTCTGAGTCCTGCAGCAGTTGTTCCTTGTACGGCACCCGCGGAGGCAAGCGTTCACCGGCTTCCGGAAATAATTGATTCAAGGCAAGTTCTATCTTGCCAAAGCACGGAATATTATGGGATTGGTAGCCATTGTGGGAAGGCCGAATGTCGGCAAATCCACCCTATTCAACCGCCTTGTCGGCATGCGGCAGGCGATCGTCGACGAAACGGCCGGCGTCACCCGTGACCGGCATTACGGCCGCTGTGAGTGGTGCGGCGCGGAATTCTCCGTCGTGGATACCGGCGGATGGTCTTCCGGCTCGGACGATGTGTTCGAGGAAGAAATCCGGAAACAGGTGGTCATCGCCGTGGAGGAGGCCGATCTGGTCCTTTTCATGGTGGAAGCGGCCACCGGCGTGACGGATTACGATGCGGAAATCGCGGATTTGCTCCGGCGGAGCCGCAAGCCTGTGGTCCTGTGCGTCAATAAGGTCGATTCCGGCGAGAAGGTGTTCGATACCTATCAATTCTATTCGCTGGGCCTGGGCGAGGTATGGAGTATCTCCGCCGCGAACGGCAGCGGGACCGGGGATTTGCTGGACGAGATTGTCCGCTTGCTGCCGGAGGAAAAGGAGAATGCCGAGGAGCGGAAGGATCTGCCGCATGTGGCGATTGTCGGAAAGCCGAATGTCGGCAAGTCTTCGCTGACCAACGCCCTGTTGGGCGAGGAACGTAACATCGTGACACCGGTCGCCGGTACGACGCGGGATGCGATATCGTCGTATTACAATAAATTCGGGCATGAGTTCATGCTGGTCGATACGGCCGGGATGCGCCGCAAGAACCGCGTCGGCGAGGACCTGGAGTTTTATTCGGTGATGCGTTCGATCCGTGCGATCGAGCATGCGGATGTCTGCGTGCTGATGATTGATGCGGCAACGGGCATGGAGGCGCAGGATATGAGCATTTTCAATTTGATTGTACGGAACCGGAAGGGCTGTGTGCTGGTGGTCAACAAGTGGGATACTTTCACGAAGGACAGCAATACGATGCGGGATTATGACAAGGCGCTCCGGGCGCGGATCGCTCCTTTTGATGATGTCCCGATCATTTTCACTTCCGTGCTGAAGCGGCAGCGGATCATGGATGTGCTGGACGAGGTCGCCCATGTATATGCGAATTATTCCCGGAAGGTGTCGACGTCGCAGCTCAATGAGGCGATGTTGCCGGAGATTGAGAATTATCCTCCGCCGGCATGGAAGGGGAAGTATGTGAAGATCAAGTATGTGACGCAGCTTCCTACGTCGTTCCCTTCGTTTGCGTTTTTCTGTAATTTGCCGCAGTACGTGAAGGATCCGTACAAGCGTTTCCTGGAGAACAAGCTCCGGGATAAATTCGATCTTCTGGGCTGTCCTGTCCAGATTTTCATGCGTCAGAAATAGAAGTTCCACTTCCTCCGTCCCGGGACTTTCCGGCTTTTCGCCGTTCCGCCGCCCGTCTTCCGTCCGGGGGGCCGGTTTCTATTGACCAGGGCAATTGTCTTCCGTCCGGGGGCCGGTTTCTATTGACCCGAGCCATTGTCTTCCGTCCGGGGGCCTGCGGAACGGTACGCCCCTGTCGGGGCTATCCTTCCCGTCGCTACGGACACCCCACCAATCGGAGATTGTCGGGGGCCCCGTTTCCGCCACCCGTCTTCCGTCCGGGGGCCTGCGGAACGGTACGCCCCTGTCGGGGCTATCCTTCCCGTCGCTACGGACACCCCACCAATCGGAGATTGCCGGGGACCCCGTTTCGACACCCGTCTTCCGTCCCAGTTGCCGGTTTCTATTGACCAGGGCAATTGTCTTCCGTCCGGGGGCCTGCGGAGCGGTACGCCCCTATCGGGGCTATCCTTCCCGTCGCTACGGCCACCCCACCAATCGGAGATTGCCGGGGACCCCGTTCCGCCACCCGTCTTCCGTCCCAGTTGCCGGTTTCTATTGACCAGGGCCATTGTCTTCCGTCCGGGGGCCTGCGGAACGGTACGCCCCTGTCGGGGCTATCCTTCCCGTCGCTACGGACACCCCACCAATCAGAGATTGTCGGGGACCCTGTTCTTCGCGCCGGGCCCCTTCCGCTCACACGGCCGCGGACGGCCATGCCGCCCGCAGGCCCCGGACTGCAGCCGATCACGCGCCGGCCGCCCTGCCAGATTCTTCGCCGCGCCCTTCAGCAGGCTCCAGGCGGTCTCAGAATGGAAGTTGTTGGACAGTTCGCCCGCGTCGCCTGCCATGAAATGAAAAAAGCACCGTATACATTCATTTCATGGCGCGTTTTCCCGGTATTTTCCCCAAAATATTGCCATGAGATGAAGAACTGCCAGAAGATTTTCATTTCGTGGCGCGTTTTCCCGGCGATTAGCCTCAAATACAGCCACGAGATGAAAAAGTCATTACATTCTTTCATTTCATTGCAACGCGGGTTGGACAGTTCGATTCTTCTCTGCCCTTTTACCACTCTGCCTCTTTACCACTCTGCCCCAGACCTCGATTACGTACGTTCACTCATTCGTCTTCCCGTAAAAAGGCATTTGACATGACAAGGCCTTGGAGGTGCCTGTAGGCGGGGTTTGCTTCAAATGACCGGCCTGCAACGGGGGTCATTTGACAGGCCCCTGGCTCTGACACGTCTCTATCCAATACTCGTGTAAAGTGCCTTTTCCCGGCCACGACTAGAGGGGGGCCTCCAAAACAGGGCCATGAAATGAAAAACCGACTGTGTATTTTCATTTCGTGGCGCGTTTTCCCAGCGATTAGCCTCAAATACAGCCACGAGATGAAAAAGCCATTACATTCTTTCATTTCATGGCCAGGAAGGAGGGACAACGAGGGTAGGACAGTTCGATTCTTCTCTGCCCTTTTGCCCCCTCTGCTCCAGTCCTCAATTACGTACGTTCGCTCATTCGTCTTCCCGTAAAAAGGCATTTGACATGACAAGGCCTTGGAGGTGCCTGTAGGCGGGGTTTGTGTCAAATGACCGGCCTGCAACGGGGGTCATTTGACGGCGTGCCCCATTTGAGTGCCGTGTGTGGGGCCATCGTGTAAAGTGCCTTTTTCCGAGATGATTGCGTCAAGTACCGAATGCCTCAGCCCGAGGGGTCATGCCCACTGAATCTGCCCCACTACCCTTTACGTTTATCTAAGTAATTATACTTAAATTCATGTAAAAAGTTGTGATTGCGGGTGTTCGATTCTTGTGGGAATAGAGAATAATGCTTATTTTTGGGAAGAATGCATCTCCCCCTGTCGCATGTCGTGCTGTGAAGTCCAGGCCGGTGCCTGCGCGGATAAACACGGAACGCTGTCTGCTAATGGGGAGGGGTAGAAATAATGATGGGCCTTAACGGGCCGGTGAAGTAACCCTTAAAAAGATACAGAGATGAGACGAATTGGCAAGGTGATGGAGATATTGGCGCTGAGTGCGCTGGTATCGCTGGCAACGGTCGGATGCAAGGGTGGGAAGGAAGACGGGCCGGGCGAGGCTTCGGAGGTGAAGGTGACGGGCGTGAGCATCAGCCCGAACAATTCCAAGATCAAGGTAGGCGAGACGGTTGCATTGACGGCAACGGTAAGTCCGAACAATGCGGGCGACAAGCGCGTGACGTGGACGAGCGGAAATGAATCGGTTGCGACGGTGAGCCAGAGCGGTGTGGTGACCGGCGTGAGTGCCGGTCTGGTGGCGATTACGGCGACGAGCATGGACGGCGGCAAGACCGGGACGGCGAGCGTGACGGTAGAGACCGGCGGAA
>Ga0256405_10001466_pt1 | contig 63810 bp, 54 predicted proteins | sample RumenRJG_02DNA_FD_189096 | JGI IMG/M metagenome (GOLD analysis project Ga0256405, IMG submission 189096) | Bovine rumen microbial communities from Lethbridge, Alberta, Canada - RJG_02 | ecosystem: Host-associated > Mammals > Digestive system > Stomach > Rumen | place: Canada: Alberta... | reverse complement strand
TGTAGTTTAACGATTTTAGTTGACTACTTGTGGTCTTACTCACGATATGGGTTGACCCGTGTTAAACTTAATTTTAATTCACGTTGACTCGACTTTACGTTAGTCATAAATAGGGTTTACATCAATACTTCGAAACAAGGGAGAGAGGACAGGACAGTCCTTCTCTGCCTCTTGTTCCGGTCTCGCTCTTGAGCAAGACATTCTTCTTGGGTCGCTGCAAAGGTACTGCTTTTATCTCATGCGACCAAGGATTTGATGGCAATTTCTCTGTAGCTCTTCCACTTTTTCTCCAGTTCGCCTGTACATAGAGCTGCCTCGGCTGGTGTTTTCCAGTCAAGGCTCATGTGTGGGCGTTCATTGTTATAGAAGTCGATAGCCACTTTCAAAGCCTTCCTGACCTCATCTATAGAGAAGAAGGCCATCCCCATAAGCAACTCGTTCTTGATGATGCCGTTCACGCGCTCGGCCACGGCATTGTCCTTTGGGTCGCCACACTCGGTCATACTTATCTTTATATGATGTTTCTTCAGGAGTTTAGTGTAATCGTAGCTGGCGTACTGTACGCCACGGTCAGAGTGATGGATCAGGTCACTGGCAGGGTTGCCGTCAAGACGTTCCAGGGCCATGTTGAGGGCTTCGATGGCAAACTTGGCCTCCAGTGTCTCACCAACGCACCAGCCAATGATTTCCTTCGTGTAGTAGTCCGTCACAAGCGACAGATAGCAGAAGTCGTATTCACCAGTCTCAGCATTAAGATAGATGACCATATAGGTGATGTCGCTTACCCACAGCTGGTTGGGACGCAGTGGGATGACCTCCTTCACCAGATTCGGATAAAGCGGCAGGTCATGGTCGGAGTCCGTCGTCTTGGCACGGCGCTTCTTCTTGCGCACCTTCAGCTTGTACTTCTCGATGATGTCATAGAAGCGGTTGTAGCCGACGCTATGTTCGTCGCCAAACTCCTTCCTGTACATCTTCCAAAGCTTGCCGCCACCGATACCACGGTCCTTCTGCCGAACACGCCTGATAAACTCTACACAGAACGCTTCATCGGCCAGCTTACGCAAATCCGTATCGCCATGCTTATAGTAGGCCTGGGTGGACACACCAAGCAGCTCACACTGCGATGTGACAGGATATGCCTTCGCATCGCGAGTGTAAAGCCTACCGACTACTTGGTGCCAGCTTTTTTTAAGTCGATGCCATACACCTCCTTGCCAAATGCCACCATCTCCTCATAAAAGTCTGCACGAAGCTTTTCTTTCTTCAGCTCTGACTTCAGGGTTGATACCTCCTCAAGTAACTTCCTGTAGTCTTCAGGGGTTACGTCACTGCCTTTCTTCTTCATGTCTTCTGCCAGTTCCGGATATTCTGCGGCAAAGATACGAAGAAAATGGTAAACTTTGTAACGGCTCATGCCTTTTCTTGACATAATCTCAGGAACACGAAGGTGCTGGATGTGGAACATCTCAAACACATCCTTCATCTCGTTGATGCGATCAGTGTCTTTCGCATAACGGCTTTCTTTGGGTTCTTTCACCATACTTTTTCAAACTTTTGGTGTCAACCTTATTTAAAATAAGACAGGGGGGCCAGATACCCCCCACGGGTGTATCAGTCTTGGAAATACACTTTCTTCACACGGTTGCTGACACTGGTCATCACCTCGTAGGGGATGGTGTCGAGAGCATCGGAGAGGACAGTAACGGGCAGGTGCTCGCCGAAGATTTCCACGCTGTCGCCTTCCTTGCAGGGAATATCGGTTACATCAATCATCGCGACATCCATACAGATATTGCCTACATAGGGAGCCTTCTGCCCATTGACCAGACAATAGCACTTACCACGTCCTAAGTGACGATTCAGTCCGTCAGCATAACCGATAGGGATGGCGGCTATCACGCTGTCGCGTGTCAAAATGCCTTTGCGACTATAGCCTACTGTCTCTTCCTTGGGCACATGACGCAACTGGAGAATGGTAGTCTTCAGGGTGCTGACAGTGTGCAGCATACGATTGTCGCGCGGATCGACACCATAGAGTCCGAGACCCAAGCGACACATATCCATCTGGCGCTCAGGGAAATGTTCAATAGCAGCAGAGTTGTCCATGTGGCGCAGAATCTTATGCGAGAAAGCTGCCTGCAGTTTCTTGCTGGCCTTGTCGAACTTCTCGAACTGCATGGTCGAGAAATTGTCGAAGTCGTCACTGTCAGAACCTACGAAATGAGAGAATACCGAACGGGGGATGATGGCATTCTGGCGCTTCAATCGGGCTATCACTTCGTCAATATCTTTCTCAGGATCGAAGCCCAAGCGATGCATACCTGTGTCGAGTTTGATATGCACGGGCCATCCCGTGATACCTTCTTTCTCGGCAGCATGTATCAGGGCTTCCATCAGACGGAAGGAATAGACCTCCGGTTCCAAATCGTAGTCGAACATGGTCTTGAAGGCAGTCATCTCAGGATTCATAATCATGATGTTCTGCGTGATACCATTGCGGCGCAGGGTCACGCCCTCGTCTGCCACAGCCACCGCGAGATAATCGACACGATGGTCCTGCAATGTCTTTGCCACCTCCACAGCACCGGCACCGTAAGCATCAGCCTTCACCATGCAGACCAGTTTGGTTTCAGGTTTCAGGAACGAGCGATAGAAGTTCAGATTATCAACCACAGCATTGAGGTTTACCTCCAGGATGGTTTCGTGCACCTTCTGCTCCAACAGTTCTGTAAGATGGTCGAAGCCGAAGACACGTGCTCCTTTCAGCAAGATGACTTCATCGTGCAACGAGCGGAACACATCGCTCACCACAAACTGCTCCACACCAGGGAAGAAAGCCTTATCGGCTATCCGGATATCCTCTGCATGCGACATGATGGACGTACCGATACCTATCAGGCGGTCGATGCCGCGCTTCTGACAGAGGTCGCTTACCTCACGATAGAGTTCTGCCTTATCCATACCCATCTGTTGGATATCACTGAGTATCAAGGTGCGACGGCGCCCTTTGTGGTCGGGGCGGCGATTCATGAAATCGAGGGCAATATCCAGCGAGTTAATATCCGAATTGTAAGAGTCGTTAATCAACGTACAGCCTCGGATACCCTCCTTCACTTCCAAGCGCATGGCAACAGGTTCCAACTGCGACATACGGGCATCCAAATCCTCGGGACTCACACCCAGATAGAGCGCTATAGCCGCACAAGCGAAAGAGCACTCAATAGAAGCCTCATCGATAAAGGGCAGATGGTAGGTGCTACGCGTACCTTTGTATGTATAAGAGACGCAGGATAGATTTGATTCTGTGGAAATATTAGCAATAAACAGAGGTGCCGACTGATTTTCACGGCTCCACCCTATCTTCTCGCCTTTATAACCCGAACGACGGATGCAGCGGCTGACTGTATCATCGTCACTATTGTAAGCAATCACCTTGGCTCCATGGAAGAGTTGGAGCTTCTCCATGCATTTTTCCTCCATCGAGCGGAAGTTACGCTGGTGAGCGGTTCCCAAATAGGTCAGTACACCGATGGTGGGCTGGATGATATCGTGCAGCGACGGCATCTCATCTGGTTCGCTGATACCAGCTTCGAAAAGTCCCACCTCCGTCTGTTCATTCAACAGCCAAACCGAGAGCGGTACGCCTATCTGTGAGTTATAACTGCGAGGCGAACGGGTGACCACCATCTGGGGTGACAGAATCTGGTAGAGCCATTCCTTTACCATCGTTTTGCCATTCGAGCCAGTGATGCCCACTACAGGGATGTCAAACTCATCGCGATGGCGCTCAGCCAACCGCTGAAGCGCTTCCAAAGGAGAAGGCACTACGAGGAAGTTGGCGTCCGCAAGTTGAGAGTTGAAAGTGGAGAGTTGAGAGTTTTCCACCACGAAGTTGCGCACGCCACGACGATAAAGGTCTTCTATATACCGATGTCCGTCGTTACGCTGTGAACGAAGGGCAAAAAAAAGTGTTTCTTCCGGAAAACACAGTGAACGGCTGTCCGTCAACAGCCAACCTATTTTCGCATCAGCATGTCCGATGCGACGAGCTCCTATTAAGGTAGCAATTTTCTCAATTGTGTAAATCATAGTGCGAAGGTACTATATTTTTTTCTAAGGGCTTCAACTTTTAACATAGTTTTATCCATAAATGTCTTGTAATCCTCGGAATAAGGATTAAAAGGCTTGTGATTCAATGCTTGCTTGAGAGGTTGCCACTCTTCGAGGAATGCCTTTGCCTCGTCCGAAAAACAACTGGCTACCAGTCGCTCCCAGATATATTCTACCGCTTGTGCTGAAGGATGCAGCATATCGGAAGCATAGAAACGGTAGTCGCGCAACTCGTCCATCAGAATCTCGTAAGAGGGAAAGTAGAAAAGTTGAGAGTGGAGAGTGGAGAGTTGAGAGTGGACTGCCAACAGCAGGGTGGCTTTGGAGAGTTGACTCTCATGGTAGCCGTACTTACGATAACGGATAGGACTGACGGTCATTACGACCTGCACATCATCACGACGCTGCCTCAATAGGCTGATGACCTTTTGAAGATAGTCGGCACACTGGTCAACAGAGAGTTCCTCCTCCTGAAACAATGCGGCTGGACGCTTCTGGCAATTGTCAACAATCTCACCCGTCTCTTTCAGGCGATATACATGATTGGTACCCAAAGTGATGAAAACAATACGCGGGCATCCCTCATAACGCTCGATGGTATGAAGCACACTGGCAGGGTTATACATCACGCCGAAGGGATTGACGGTGACGGGGAAGCCTTCTTCACGGAACCGGCTGCCGATAGCATCGGCAAAGCAGGACCCGACAAAGAGCATTTCCTCGCAGGGCTGTATTTCAAATCCCAGTTTGGGAATATCAACGACCGTTCTAAACTCCATAACTACGAGCGCTTTGCCTTTCTCCACCCTTGCACGGCAAGACCGATGACCAACAATAGCAGAATAGCCAATGCTACGTAAGCAATGGTTTCGGTGCGAGTGATGGTCTTGGGGAAGAAGCTCAATACGACTTCATGCTTTCCGGGCTTGACTTGCAGCGCACGCAGCACATAGTCCACGCGCCCGAGTTCCTGTTCCACACCATCCACCGTGGCTGTCCAACCAGGATAGTATATTTCAGAGAACACGATGACACCTCCCTTGTCAGACTCCACTTCGTATGACACCTGATTAGGCTCATAGCTCTTGATGCGCACCACACTGAGCGTGTCCTGGGCAACAGCTTCTCCTAACTGCGACTTGAATTTGGCATCGGCAACAGCCTCGTGACGCAAATCAATCTTACCCATCATATCCAACTCTTGATTGGCATTATCAACATAGGTGATTTTATCAACCAACCAAGCATTACCATAGGTATATGGATTTTCCACAGGAACCGTCTGACCTCCCTGTAAGGGCAGGATGAAATATTTCGTGTTGAGCATATTCAGCACCGGATAGATGGAATCGCCCTTCACTTGCGTCATATCTCCTTGAGCCTCAGCAATAGCGCTGAATGTCTGTTCCATCTCCTTAGAGATATAGGCATCTATCAGTTCCTGGTAGCGGCGTAGCTTGGCTGCATGATAACCGCCGATACTCTTCAAATAGAAGCTCGTCTCGTTTTCGTTGAACGTATTAGTTGCCAAATTCAGCACACGGAAGTCGAGTGCCTTATCCTGCAGGATATGGTCGATGGCTGTAGATTTCTGAACAGGTTCCTCTCGAACGGTTTTCGATACGAACATTTCATCGTTCAGATAACGCTTATTGACCTGCCACATATCCACAAGACACAGAACGGTCAGCAGCCCGACAAGCCATTCTGCACGCAGTTTCTTGTACTTATAGAGCAACATACAGGCTGTGCCCATCACGATAATCCAAAACGAGCGCCAGCAATCGGCAGTAAATACTGCCACACGCATCTCTGTCAGGTTCTGCAACAGCGGTGCCAATTGGTCGGCTGGTATCTGACTCATAGCCTGCATCTCGCTGTTGCTGATAAATTCAGAGAAGAACAGTTTCGGCATCAATGCAAACAGCACAGCTACTCCACCCGTCAGCGCAAAGGCTAAAAAGAGAGGTTTCAAACTTTTAGCTATTGGCTGTTGGTCATCAGTCATCCATTGTTTGAGTGCCAGCATACCCAGCAGGGGAATGGTAAATTCAGCAATGACCAGGATAGATGCCACCGTACGGAATTTGGCGTACATGGGAATGTAATCGAGGAAGAAATCGGTAAACGGCATGAAGTTGCGCCCCCACGACAGTAGGATAGAGAGTATCGTTACTGCCAATAGTGCCCACTTCAACGGTCCTTTCACAATGATCAACCCTAATACGAAAAGCATCAGGACAAAGGCTCCCACATAAACCGGACCTGCCGTCATGGGCTGGTTGCCCCAATACTGACCAATTTGCTCATAAATACCGATATAGTCGTTATTGGCATGCTCCATAGCAGTCTTGTTCTGTACCAAGGGAACTGAAGCACCACCCTTGGCATTGGGCACCAAGAGCGTCCATGTCTCGTCGATACCATAACTCCATTGCGTGATATAATCGCGGTCCAAACCACTCGATGTCTGATTAGCAGCATTGGCTTTCACCAGTTCGCTCTTGCCGCGCATCGACTCCTTTCCATACTCCCATGTATGATACAGGTTCGACATATTGATACAGATACCAATAGCAGCACCAGCCAAACATACACCTGTTGCCTTCAACACATGTTGCCATTGCTTCTTTCTTGCACCTTCGATGACAAATGCTATAAACATCGCCAATACAATAAACAGATAGTAATAAGTCATCTGCACATGATTGGCAAGAACCTCCAATGCGGAGAATAGCGCCGTGACAAGCAATCCCCAGGTGTACTTACCCCTGAATGCCAACACCACACCGGCTATCATGGGAGGAAGGTATGCCAAGGCGATTACCTTCCATATATGTCCGGCAGCAATGATAATAAAGAAATAGCTGCTGAAAGCCCATACTACAGCACCCAGCGTTGCCAAATACCATCGGAAGTCAAAGGCACGCAACAGGATATAGAAGCCCAAGAGATAGGCAAAGACGTACCATACATTTTCGGGAAGCCACAGATGATAGGCTTGCTCCACTTTTGCCAGCGTATCGGTACTCTTATACGACGGAGCTGTCTGGTATGTAGGCATACCCCCGAATACCGCATTTGTCCAACGGGTACGCTCGCCTGTACGCTGATAGTATTCCGAAGCCTCCTGTCCTGCTCCACGACCAGCCGACGAGTCATGCCGGTAAAGGATACGCCCCTCGATGTCGGCAGGGAAGAAATAGGCAAATGATATAACTGCAAACAATACTACTGCCAAGACATCAGGCAGCCACTTTTTAAGATTCTTCATAACATTTTTCGTATTTTGAGGGCAAAGATACGAATTTTCTTCGTAACTTTGCATCATAAACGACAAAAACAATGAAGAAGATAGGAATTATCGTAGCAATGGACAAGGAGTTGCAGCAGTTGAAGCAACTCTTCAGTGCCGAAAATGTACGTGTTGAAAAGTGTGGCATCGGGAAAGTAAATGCTGCCCTTGGTGCCCAACGGATGATTAATGAGTTTCATCCAGACATCATCATCTCAAGCGGTTGCGCCGGAGGCAACGGCGATGATATCAACATACAGGATGTCATTGTGAGCAGAGAAGTGACCTACCACGATGTCTATTGTGGACGAGCCATTGACGACACCACCGTCTATGGACAAGTACAGGGATTGCCAGCCCGCTATGCGGCAGACCCGCACCTATTAGAAAAGGCAAAGGCTCTGAACATTGAAGGCATCAAAATTCACGACGGCCTCATCGTCACCGGCGACTGGTTTGTGGACTCTAAAGAGAAGATGCGCAGTATCATTGAGAAGTTCCCTGAGGCAAAAGCCGTAGATATGGAGTCGTGTGCCATTGCCCAGACTTGCTACATCAACAAGGTGCCTTTCATCTCCTTCCGCGTCATCAGCGACATACCTCTTCGTGACACGGATGCCTCTCAGTATCATGATTTCTGGAATACCATTGCAGAACAATCGTTCCAGATTACCAAATCCTTTGTTGAATCTTTGTAAGGAGAAAAGAAAAAACCGAAGGCGTTCGTTCGTCTTCGGTTTTTTCTTTGTTTATTGTTTGTTTGCCTTCTTGCGCTGATCGTGGTCAAGGATAATTTTACGCATACGCATGGATTGGGGAGTCACCTCCACCAACTCGTCTTCCTTGATATATTCCAGACATTCCTCTAACGACATAACGGTCTTGGGAATAATGCGGGCTTTATCATCAGTACCTGAGGCACGCACATTGGTGAGCTGCTTGGCTTTACAAACATTGACCACCAAGTCGTTGTCATGAACGTGTTCACCAACTACCTGTCCCATATAAACATCTTCACCTGGGTCGATGAAGAATTTTCCTCTATCTTGCAGCTTGTCGATGGCATAGGCAAAGGCATTACCCGTTTCCAGTGCTATCATCGAACCGTTGACACGGCGCTCGATATCGCCCTTGTAAGGCTGATACTCCTTGAAGCGATGAGCCATAATGGCTTCTCCCTGTGAGGCGGTCAATACGTTGGTACGGAGTCCGATGATGCCACGTGAAGGGATGTTGAATTCAATATTGGTACGCTCGCCCTGACTCTCCATCGAGGTCATCTCACCCTTACGACGCGTCACCATATCAATCATCTTGGAAGCAAACTCCTCAGGAACATTAATAGTGAGTTCCTCGATGGGTTCACACTTCACACCGTCAATCTCCTTATAGATAACCTGTGGCTGACCTACCTGCAACTCATAGCCCTCGCGGCGCATCGTCTCAATCAGTACGGAAAGATGAAGCACACCACGACCGGAAACAATCCAACGGTCGGTAGAATCCTCGAAGGGTGCTACACGCAGGGCGAGGTTCTTCTCCAACTCCTTCTCCAGTCGGTCGTTGATATGACGGGAGGTAACGAACTTACCCTCTTTGCCGAAGAACGGAGAGTCGTTGATGGTGAAGAGCATCGACATGGTAGGCTCGTCGATAGCGATAGGAGGCAGTGGTTCGGGATTCTCGACATCGCAGATGGTGTCGCCAATCTCGAATTTCTCGAGTCCGATGACTGCACAGATATCACCACAATCCACCTGTTCGGTACGCACATGACCCATACCGTCGAAGGTGTGCAGTTCCTTGATTTTGGTCTTCTCCATAGAGCCGTCGCGATGGGCAATAGTAACCTGCTGTCCGTCCTTCAGAGAGCCGCGATGCACACGACCCACAGCAATACGTCCCGTATAGCTTGAATAATCGAGCGACGTAATCAGCATCTGGGGTGTACCCTCCAACTGTTGGGGAGCCGGTATCACTTCTACTATTTTATCCAACAGATAGGTTATGTCATTAGTTGGCTTCTGCCAGTCTTCACCCATCCATCCGTTTTTGGCCGAACCATAGACCACAGGGAAGTCGAGCTGATCCTCTGTAGCATCAAGGGTAAACATGAGGTCGAACACCATTTCATACACCTCTTCAGGGCGACAATTGGGCTTATCTACCTTGTTAACCACCACAATGGGTTTCAGACCAATCTGCAAGGCTTTCTGCAGCACGAAGCGCGTCTGAGGCATAGGCCCCTCAAAGGCATCCACCAACAGCAGACAGCCGTCTGCCATGTTAAGCACGCGCTCCACCTCGCCTCCGAAGTCAGAGTGTCCTGGAGTATCAATGATATTAATCTTTGTACCTTTCCAATTAATGCTTACGTTCTTCGAAAGAATAGTGATGCCACGTTCGCGTTCCAAATCGTTAGCATCCAACACTTGACTTGACAGGTCCTGACCCTCACGGAACAGATTTCCTGCAAGCATCATTTTGTCCACGAGTGTAGTCTTTCCGTGGTCCACGTGTGCGATAATCGCAATGTTTCGGATATCCTGCATGTTCTTTTCCTTATTAATTTGGGTGCAAAATTACTACTTTTTTCTGAGAAAAGTTTGTTATTTCGAAAAAATATAGTAATTTTGCACCCGCATTTGAAGATGTACCCGTCTGTGATGAGGGCGGCAGGCATCAGAAAGATGTATATTATTAACAATTTAATCATCAAAATTATGTATTTAGATCAAGCTAAAAAGAAAGAGATCTTTGAGAAGTATGGTAAGACAGCTACTGACACAGGTTCAGTAGAAAGCCAGGTAGCCCTGTTCTCTTATCGTATCAGTCACCTGACTGAGCACCTGAAGAAGAACCACAAGGACTTCGGTACTGCCCGTTCACTGACTATGTTGGTAGGTAAGCGTCGTAAACTCCTCAAGTATCTCTACAACAAAGACATCAACCGCTATCGTGAACTGATTAAGTCTCTCGGTCTGCGTAAATAAGACAAAAAGAAAAAGCCTCGCAAGTTGCGAGGCTTTTCTTTTTTTTATTTCCTATTTCTGAATAGCAATATTCACATTCTTCTTCTTGATATTCACACAATTGGTGAACACGGCGTCTTTCTTGGCAAGGATGGTGAGGTTCTGCAGGGTGATACCGTCGATAGGCATTTCAGGCAGGCCATTGAACTCCATGGCACGACCGGCACCGTTGCAGACGCAGTCGGCGATATGGATGTTGCGGAAGATAGGTGTCTCTTCCGTCACTGGCATTTTGGTGGTATTGTCCGGATTGTCACCGTCAGCCAGCATCTCGGCTACCGATTTTCCACCGTAGTACATATTGAACGTAATGGCATCGGTCTTGATGTCGGTCATCGACACCTTATTTATATATATATTCTCCACGATTCCGCCACGACCACGGGTTGACTTGAAGCGCAGTCCTACATCCGTACCGAGGAACTGACAATTCTCTACCATGATGTTCTTCACGCCACCGCTCATCTCAGAGCCTACGACAAAACCGCCATGACCGGCAAAGACCGTGCAACCGTCAACCACCACATTTTCGCAAGGAATACCACGACGGCGCCCGTCGGCATCCTTGCCACTCTTGATACAGATACCATCATCACCGGCATCGAAGCGAGAATTGATAATCAGTGCATTTTTACATGACTCCAGGTCGAGCGCATCGCCATTCTGTGCATAGCTGGGATTGCGCACCAACACCTTGTCGATAATCACATTCTCACACATCAGCGGATGGAGGTTCCATGCGGGAGAGTTCTGGAAGATGAGTCCCTTGAGCATGACATTCTTACACTGCACAAGCGATATCATCACAGGGCGCAGGAAACGCTTGATGGCATTCCACTCCTCTTCGGTCTGAGCGTTAGGCACGTTCATGTTGGCACCCTGCTCGCCCTTAGCATATCCGGCAGAAGGCACCCAATAGTCTTTCTTCAACTCCTGTGAACCAGGAATAGCAAGCAGTGATTTCCAATGACTGGCGGTCACCTTGCCTTTCTTGACGGGACGCCAGTACTGGCCATTGCCATCGATGACGCCATTACCCGTGATAGCGATGTTCGTAGCTCCTTTAGCATAGATGGGCGACTGGAGACGACGGGTGTCCAAGCCTTCAAAGGAGGTCTCGATAATGGGATAGAGCGACTCGTCGGCAGCAAAGAGAATGACGGCACCGGATTTGAGATGCAGTTCGATATTGCTTTTGAGCACGATAGGTCCCGTGTGCCACACGCCTTGTGGGACCACGAGTTTGCCACCACCCTTCTTGCTCAGTGCATCAATAGCCTCGGCAAATGCCTCGGTATTGAGAGTGATACCATCGCCCACTCCGCCAAAGTCGGTCAGTTTCACCTGATAGTCGGGAATAACGGGAGCCTTCACTTCAGGCATACTGAAAGGAAGTTTCTCCGTGTACTTCTTGTAAGGGTTGTCTGCCTGTGCGCCAAGACTGACTGCCAAGGCTGCAACGAGAGTTAAAAATAGTTTCTTCATAATGTGTTGCTTTATAGATTAGTATTTATTTCTTTAAGGGGTATCATGACAAAGTCACGTTGGTGCATCAGCGGATGCGGTATCTTCAAATCGGGCTCATCGACTTTCAAATCGTCATAGAGCAGGATGTCTATGTCTATAGGACGGTCTTTGTAGGTGAGAGTTGTTTTCTTTTTCCTTCCCAGTTCGCGCTCTATCTGCTGCGTTCCTTTCAGCACCTCACGAGGTGTTAAGGCGGTTTCGCAGAGGATGACACCATTCAGGAACTTGTGACTGGACTCGAAGCCCCAAGGCTCTGTCTCGATCAGTGATGACTGACGAGTGACGGTCCCTATTCGTTCGTTGACGAGCGTTATAGCCTTTTGAATCAGCTCCTTGCGCTCACCAAGGTTCGAGCCCAGTCCAAGATATACCTGATGATTAGTCATCGAGAATCAGCATCGCGTCACCATAGCATCCGAACTTAAAGCCGTTTTCGAGAGCTTTCTCATAAGCCTCATATACCAACTCATAGCCACCGAATGCCGCTGTTGCCATCATCATGGTGGACTCTGGGTGATAGAAGTTGACTATCATTGAATTGGAAAAGCCGAAATCGTATGGAGGGAAGATAAACCGATTGGTCCATCCGTCAAACTCCTTCAGCAGTCCGTCTGTACCTACGGCTGTCTCAGTAGCTCTTAAAGTGCTCACGCCGACTGAGCAAATCCTGTGTCCCTGCTCTTTGGCACTGTTCACCACCTGGCAAGCCTCGGCAGTCACCTTCATTTGCTCGGAACTCATCTTGTGCTTCGTCAGGTCTTCCACTTCTATGGGGTCGAAGCATCCTAACCCGCAATGCACCGTAATATAGGAAAAGTGGACACCCTGAATCTCCAGACGCTTCATCAGTTCACGACTGAAATGAAGTCCGGAGGCTGGTGCCGTCACCGCACCTTCGTTTTTAGCAAAGATAGTCTGGAAATTTTCTGTGTCGTCAGCATCCACGTCACGCTTATCCAGGATATAACGGGGTACAGGAGCCGAGCCCAAGGCAAACAACTCGCTCTTGAACTCGTCGTGCGGACAATCGTAAAGGAAGCGCAGTGTGCGCCCTCTGCTGGTGGTATTGTCTATCACCTCTGCCACCATCGGACCATCCCCGTCAAAGAAAAGTTTGTTGCCAATACGAATCTTACGTGCCGGCTCTACCAACACATCCCACAAGCGAAACTCTGGATTGAGCTCACGCAGCAAGAATACTTCTATTTTGGCATCCGTCTTTTCTTTTGTTCCAAACAGACGGGCAGGGAACACCTTGGTATCGTTGAGCACCAACGTGTCACCATCATCAAAATAGTTCACAATGTCACGGAACAGCAATGGCTGGTCAGTATCTTTGCCTTGGTCGTCCTTCTGAAACAACTCAATGCGCTGACTTTTACGATGCAGCACCATCAGACGGCACTCGTCACGGCGATACACTTTCTCTACAGTTCCGTCCTCGTTCTCAAACGTTTTATGAGGCGGTTCTAATGCCACTTGAGCATCTGGCAGTTTGAATTTGAATTGTGATAGTTTCATTTATTGATTATTTTACGATATTTCGGGGTTATGATGTTTCGATTTCCTGAGCGTCCAGCCACTGGGAAAAATCATCAATGGTGACACAGTCTGCCAGACGCACATCCCCTACCCTGGTCCGACAAAGTGCCGTCAGATAGGCGCCGCTTCCCAAGGCCTCGCCAATATCACGCGCCAAGGAACGGATATAGGTGCCCTTGCCACAGACAACGCGGATGGACGCTTGCTGGGTAGCTGCATCATAGGCTGTCAGTTCCATCTCGTCAATGCGGACAGACTTGGAAGCCAACGTCACCTCATCGCCTTTGCGTTTCAGTTCGTACGCCCGCTTACCGCCTATCTTTACAGCTGAATACTGGGGCGGCACCTGCTGTATCTCGCCCACGAAATCGGCGAGGACACTGCGGAGCAGCTGTTCCGTGATATGGGCGGTGGGATAAGTCTGATCTACCTCGTGTTCCATATCGTAGCTGGGGGTGGTAGCACCCAACTGAAGGGTTGCGGTATATTCCTTCGTATCATACTGAAGACGCTCTATCTCTTTGGTCTTCTTACCGGTACAGAGCACCAACACACCAGTAGCCAGAGGGTCCAAAGTGCCGGCATGCCCTATCTTCACCCTGCGTACACCTATCTTTTTCGAGATACGTGTACGGACGAAAGCCAAAGCACCGAAGGACGACATCCTGTATGGCTTATTGATGTATATAATCTCTCCCTGCGTAAAATTCATTAGTCAACCATTGCAAGTGAATGTCCTGTCAGCAGCAATACAATGATTATGCTGCCAACTACAATACGATAGATTCCAAAGGCCTTAAAACCGTATTTGGTCAGGAAAGCCACAAACCACTTCATAGCCAACAGGGCAACGACGAACGAGACGACACAACCCAGTATCAGCATCGTGATATTATGAGCAGTAGCCCATGAGGTTTCCTCTTTCATTAAGTCGAGCAAATCGAGCAACGTAGCACCTGCCATGGTAGGAACGGCAAGGAAGAACGAAAACTCTGCCGCACGCTTGCGCGTCAGTCCCTGCGTCATGCCACCCACGATGGTTGCCATCGAACGCGACACGCCCGGTATGACGGAGATACACTGATACAGACCGATGTTGAACGCACGCTTCTCAGTGACCTTATTGTTGTCAGACCCTTTATTAAACAGTCTGTCGCAGAACAGCATGAAGATGCCACCCACTACCAGCATGATAGCTACTACCAACACACTGTCCAGCAGCCAGTCAAGGAGTCCTGACTTCTTGGCAAGCAAACCAATGATGACAGCAGGCAATACACCTACTATCAGCAACCAGTAGAAATGATACCGATGCTTCAGCTTCTGAAACCAGCTACTGCCTTCGGGAGCCGGTGTCTTGTCGAACTGGAAGAATTGCTTCCAATACAGGCATACCACTGAAAGGATAGCACCGAACTGGATAATAAATGTGAAGGCATGAACGAAAGGGTCGCCCTGAGGAATGCCCAACAGGTTCTGCGTAATAATCATGTGCCCTGTAGAAGACACAGGCAAGAATTCCGTCAGTCCCTCAACAATGGAGATGATAATCGTCTCTATCCAATTCATTTGGTTTCCTCCTGGTCTTTAGCTTTGTACATCACAGCGAAAATCATCGACACGAATCCTATCAGACATACCAAAGGTGCTACCTTGATACGGCGGGCACTGAAAATATCAGGATTATAGGCTGTCTCCGTTGAACCGGCTCCACTCATCAGGATGAAGCCCAACACCACGATAGCCATGCCAATCACCAACAGGATATAATTGACACGAGTAAATGCTAAATTCTTTTTATCCATAACTTCCAACTCTCAACTAAATTTTATAAAGCTCTCCTGCTGTCATCTTCAGGAATTTATTGACTGCCAACCATGCACAGAGGAATGTAATCAGCACTCCAAACAGGAACACAGCACAGCCGGTAATGGTCAGTTCTTCCCACCCTACAATGGCCAAGATGCCCGGCTGGGTGAGATAGAGCGCATAGAAGCAAGCGCCCAGCACCAAATTAGCCAGAATAGCGGCTATCAGTCCTACCGTAACGGCACTCCTCAGGAATGGCCTGCGAATAAAACTCCAGGATGCGCCCACCAGCTTCATGGTATGGATAATGAAACGACGGGCATACACACTCAACCGCACCGTATTGCTGATCAATGAGAACGACACAAAGGTAAGCAGGATAGCCAATACAAAGAGAATAATACTGATACGGCTCAGATTATAGTTCACCTGATCCACCAAGTCCTCCATATAGGCAATATCGCTCACACGAGCATCCTTTCGTATCTCCTTCACTATCCATTTCAAGGAATCGCGGTTGGCGTAATCTGATTTCAGCTGAATTTCCAGTGTAGCCGAGAAAGGATTAAAACCCAAGAATTCCGAAGGGTCACTGCCCAGCTCCTTTATCTGTTCTTTCTGTGCCTGCTCTTTACTGATGTAGTCAATATTACGGGAATAAGGACGATGATACAGGTCACGACACAGGCGGTGTGCCTGATTGACCGTCACATAGTCTTTCAACATCACAGTAACCGTGAGGTTTTCCTTCATGTGGTTCGACAGATTCCTTGCCGACAAAACGGAGAAAACCACCATTCCCAACAAAATCAATACCATAGTGGTACTGATGCAAAGTGTAACAACCTGCATGCCACGGCGGCTGCGGGTTCTTTTTCTTTTGTTTCCCATTTCTTTTTTAGACGTAATACACCTAATTTGCTGCAAATTTACGAATTTTTCCCGAATCAACGCCAAAAAAATACAAAAATCTCACTTTTTTGTTTCTTTTGCCCTCTCCTTGCATTTTTTTCGAGTACACTCCAAATATTTTTCGAGTGCACTCCATTTTTTACTGGAGTGCACTCGAAAAAACGCGCTTTTTAGCCTAAATCTGTTAAAATCCGGCAGAAAATATCACCAATATCACCACTAATATCACCAACGGCAAACCCTTTGTACATCGGGCTTCATCGCACCTTTGATGATATTGTGATATTAAAAATGAAAAATCACTGGGAGGGGAGTGGCACCATATTGCCACTAACCTATTCCCCAGAAACTCGTAATGAAACTCATGGAAAGTCGTAATGAAACCACCAGTTTCTCGTAATGAAACTCCCTGCTCGCCCCAAGCCCGATCTCAATTTTGTTAGAGCCAAATCACAAACTATAGAATTCGCCTAAACGGCAGCCGACCTTTTAAGGGCCGGCTGCTGGTATAACAGGTAAAATGATTTATTTAATGGTTCATATTTTTGTCTCTATTATTGTTTATTCGAATAAAAGTTGTATCTTTGCAGGTAATTATGAGTACGATTATTTATCCATCACCAATATTCGGCCCAGTGCACAGCAGAAGACTGGGCATATCACTGGGTATCAACTTACTGCCAGCCGACGGCAAGGTGTGTTCGTTCGACTGCATCTATTGTGAGTGTGGCTTCAACGAAGACCACCGCCCTACCCTGCCCTTGCCCACGAGAGAACAGGTTGCCGAGAAACTGGAAGCGAAACTACAGCAGATGCAGCAGGAAGGGCAGCTGCCTGATGTACTGACTTTCGCCGGCAACGGCGAACCCACCTGCCATCCGCATTTTGCAGAGATTGTCGACGACACCATCCGTCTGCGCAATCAATACTGTCCGAAGGCGAAGGTCTGCGTACTGAGCAACTCCACGATGATTCACCGCAAAGAGGTGCACGATGCCTTGATGAAAGTAGATGACAACATTCTGAAACTGGACACCGTTGACCCTACCTATATTAATAAGGTGGATCACCCTAACGGAACATACGATGTGAATCTCATCATTGAGAGGATGAAAGCCTTCCAGGGGCATATCATCATACAGACAATGTTCATGCGTGGTGCCTGCAATGGCGACAGCGTGGATAACACGGGCGAGGAGTACGTGGCTCCTTGGCTGGAAGTGGTAAAAGCCATTAAACCTCAACAGGTCATGGTCTATACCATAGACCGCGAAACGCCAGCCCACGGCTTGGAAAAAGCAAGTCGCGAACAGCTGGATGCCATTCGCGACCGTGTTATTGAGGCAGGTATTCCCTGCACTGCCAGTTATTAAATCTTCGTGATAATACCTATCTTCGATGCACGGATAAACTCTATGACGTGATTGATAAACGGTCCTTCCGGTACCTGTTGCTCAATCTGATTGACAGCATCAAAGGTTGACGTCTTACCATGGAACAACAGACGATAGGCATTGGCGATGTGCTTCAATGTCTTTTCATCGACACCATGCTGACGAGCCACCTGATAGTTCACGCCACCAAACTGCACATCATGGGAACAGATAATGAAGGGGGGAACGTCTTTCGAGAAGGTAGTACCAGCCTGTATCATGGAACCGCGTCCCACACGGGTCTTGGCGTTCTCAATCACACTGGATGAGAAGATGACTCCATCCTCTATCTCGCAGTCACCGGCTATCTTCGTACCATAACCGAAGACACAACGGTTGCCTACCTTGGTATCGTGAGAGATATGGGCACCCTCCATCAGCACATTGTCATTGCCGATGACGGTCTGTCCACCCGTATGAGTAGCACGGTTGACCACCACATTCTCACGGAAAATATTATTGTCGCCTATGATGCACTCCGTCTTCTCGCCACGGAATTCGAAATCCTGGGGCAGGGCACTAATTACCGTACCCTGATGCACTTTATTATTGTTTCCCATGCGCGTACCGTTACAGATACTCACAAAGGGGAATATCACACAGTCATCACCAATCTCTACATCACCCTCGATATATACGAATGGGAATATCTTACAGTTGTTGCCGATCTTCGCTCTGGGATCTATCTCGGCTTTTGGAGAAATATCACTCATATTATTCATTACTCATTTCTCATTACTCATTACTCATTTCTCATTTCTATTTCCCTCCACCGCCAAGAGCCGTATAGAGGCTGACCACAGCCTGCATCTTGTTGAAATCGTCAGTCACCTTGTTAATCTGAGCATTCAGCAACTGGGTCTGGGCGGTCAGCACCTCCAGATAAGAGGATCCACTGCTCTTATAAAGTGCACGGGTGTCTTCCACATTCTTTGTCAGCACGGCGATACGCTGATCCTCCACCTTGCTATTAGCATCGTAAGTGTTGTAGTTAACTAGGGCATTGCTCACCTCATTACCAGCCTGCAAGATGGCAGTCTGCCAACTGTTGAAAGCCTGCTCGTATTTGATCTTGCTTGCCTTCAGATTGGCTGTCAGTGCACCACGATTGAAGATGGGCTGCGTCAGACTACCAAAGAGATTGGTGAGCCACTTACCTGGATTCGAACCGCCATTGGCATTCGTAAAGGCACCCGTAAAGCCGATGGTGATATTGGGATAGAACTGCGAACGGGCAGTCTGCACATCGTGGAAACAGGATGCCAGCATCATTTCTGCATTATGCACGTCAGGACGGTTCTTCAGCAGTGCCACACCGACGCCAACAGAGAACTCCGTTGGAAGCGACTGCTCAGTCAGTGTCGAGCGAGGAATCTGCTGACCAGCCTGTCCGATGAGCAGACTGAGGGCATTCTCCGTAGCACGGATCTGACGCTTGAACTCGTTGGCCTGCGTCTGCGTTGACAGATAGGCTGCCTCAGCACTCTGCACACTGGTAGAGCGCATACGACCTAACTGGTACTGCAATTTCATCATCTCCCAGGTCTCCTTTGCCATACCTGACATTTCTGTCACAATACGCAACTGCTCGTCGAGCATCAACAGCGTATAGTAGCTATTGGCTATGCCACTGATGACCTGAGCACGTACCGCCATCTGATAGTCCTTGGCGCCCAGCATCTTCATCTGTGTGGAGCGCTTCTGCGAGAGGATATTGCCGAAGAAATCCAGCGTCCACGATGCTGTGGCAGGCAGTGAATATGCCTTTGTGGTCTGCGACGGGTCGGTATAAAGTGTCTGAATATTACCCAAAGAAGTGGAACCGAAGTTGATAGCAGGCAGGAAAGCCAGCTTAGCCGCCTTCAGCATCGTCTCGTACATCTGCACGGTGAGCACGGCATTCTGCAGGTTGGCATTCTGCTTCAATCCCTGTTCAATATACTGACGCAACTGAGCGTCTGTGAACACACTACGCCAAGGCAGATTGCCAAACGAGGCAGTGTCCTGTGCCACCAGCGTATCTACATCCGAAACGGCATCACGGATGAGTCCGGTGGTGACGACATCGCCCGGGCGTTCATATTTGTTATAGAGTCCGCAACTGCTCATGAGCAGTGCTGCGGTTGCAAATATCATGATTTTCTTCATAGTCTCTTACTCCTCTAATTTGTAATCAACTGGACGATGGGCATACTGTGCAATCTCAGAAGCCACATCAGGATTCTCTTCATCACCTTCGAACTTCATAGGACTGAGCTTCTCCTGCAGGCTCTGGAAGATAACGAACAGAGCAGGCACTACCAATACCTGACAGATTGTACCTATCAACATACCACCTACGGCAGCGGCACCCAGTGTCTGGTTACCATTCTTACCTACACCTGAGGCAAACATCATTGGCAACAGACCGATAACCATAGCCAGAGAGGTCATCAGGATAGGACGCAGACGGGCTGCGGCACCCAGGATGGCTGACCACGAGATAGCCATACCCGTCTGACGACGCTCCAAGGCGAACTGCACAATCAGGATGGCGTTCTTAGCCAACAGACCGATCAGCATAATCAGTGAGATCTGCATGTAGATATCATTGGAGTGGCCGAACAGCATCGTGAAGAGGAAACAGCCTGCCAGACCGAACGGTACGGAGAGTACTACAGCCAATGGCAAGATGTATGACTCATACTGCGCTGACAGAATCAGATAGATGAAGATGATACACAGGGCAAAGATAACGGCTGTCGTATTGGAAGCCTTAGCCTCCTCACGGGTCAGACCCGAATACTCATAGGTGTAACCCTGAGGCAGTATGTCGGCTGCTACTTCCTGAGCTGCCTTGATAGCATCACCCGTAGAATAGCCATTGGCTACCGTTGCCGTCACGTTGATACTCGTAAACAGGTTGAAACGGTTAATATTGGACGGTCCATAGACACGCTCCATACGGCAGAACTCCTGCACGGGCGACATGCCGCCTGGGGTACGCACATAAACGCTGTTCAGCGACTCTGGCGTCATACGTGTTTCAGGCGAACCCTGAATCATGACACGATAGAGTTTTCCGTAGGCATTGAAGTTTGAGGCATAGAGTCCACCATAGTAACCCTGCAGGGTGGTCAGCACCAGATTGGGCGAAATGCCAGCCTGCTTACACTTACCCACATCCACATGAATCATATACTGCGGATAGTTCGGGTTATAGGATGTCTGTGCCGTCTGGAACTCCGGACGTTTGTTCAGTTCTGCCAGATATTCCTTCACCACATCGAAGAATCGGCTCAAGCTACCACCCGTACGGTCCTGCATCACAATCGACACACCTGAGTTGGCAGAGAAGCCAGGAATCATAGGCGGTGCGAATGCCAGAATCTGGGCATCCTTGATATGAGCTGTCTTCAGATATATCTGAGCCAGTACGCCATTGGCCTCGTATGGGTTCAAGAAAAAACGGTAGATACCATCGCCCTGCCACAGTCCGCTGAGCTTCCACCAGAATCCTTTCTGACGCTCCTCGAAGGGTTTCAGTTTGATGATGAACGTAGCCTGGTCGGAACCGGAACCTGCGATGAAGTTATAACCTTGAATCTGCTCACGGCTCTGAATAGCGGGGTCGGCAGCCAGGATGGAGTCAACCTCGGTAATCACCTGTGTTGTGCGGGCAACAGAGGTGGCAGGTGGCATAGAGATGGTACAGAAGATAGTACCTGTATCCTCATCAGGAACCAGACCTGTCTTGGCACCCGCCATCGTTGCTATCAGTACCACAACACCTATAATGACTGAGATACCGATGGCTATAGGCTTTTTCACCAGTTTCTCTACAATACCTCTATATTTTCCAAGTACCGATTCGTAAGCCGTATTGAACGACGCATGGAAGCGGTCGATGCGCGACATCTTCTTATGTCCTTCCTTGTCGTGTGGCTTCAGGAAGATAGCACACAGGGCTGGCGACAGCGTCAAGGCATTCAAGGCCGAGATAAAGATGCTGACAGCCATGGTCACACCGAACTCGCGATAGAACGAACCGCTTGTACCACCAATGAACGACACGGGGATGAACACCGATGCCATCACGAGGGTGATGGAGATGATAGCACCCGAAATTTCGTTCATGGCATCAATGGAAGCCGTCAGAGGACTCTTATAACCTTGGTCGAGCTTCGCATGCACAGCCTCCACCACCACAATGGCATCGTCCACCACAATGGCGATGGCCAACAGCAAAGCCGACAACGTCAGCAGGTTGATGGAAAATCCGAACACTGACAGGAAGAAGAACGTACCAATCAGAGATACAGGAACGGCAATCAACGGAATCAGCGTCGAGCGCCAGTCCTGCAGGAACACATAAATCACGATGAACACCAGAATCAAGGTGAATATCAGGGTGAACACCACCTCCTCGATACTGGCATAGAGGAACTCCGTTACATCGTAGTTGATTTTATAGGTCATGCCTGGAGGGAACAGTTTTGCCTGCTCTTCCAGTTCGGCTTTCACCTGCTTGGCAATCTCGTTAGCGTTCGAACCGGCAATCTGCTGCACCATACCCAATACCGATGGGATGTTGTTGTTCTTCATCGATACTGAATACTGCTGTCCGCCCAGTTCTATCTTAGCCACATCCTTCAGTCGCAGTGTCTGTCCGTTGGCATCATTCGATATGATGATATTTCCGAATTCTTCTGCTGTCTTCAGACGACCTGTATAGCGCATACTGTATTCGTATGCCACATCCGACTGCTCACCGAAGGTACCAGGAGCCGCCTCAATGTTCTGCTCAGCCAGCACACCACTGATGTCCGAAGGCATCAGGTTGTACTGTTTCATCACATCGGGTTTCAGCCAGATACGCATGGAGTAAGTCTTCAGACCAGGCGACTGCACGTCACCCACGCCCTGAATACGCTTGATGGCTGGAATGATGTTGATGTTGTTATAGTTCGTCAGGAACTCGTCGTCGTAACGCCCGTCAGATGTCAAGGTGAACATCAGCACCTGTGATGTCTGACGCTTCGTCACCGTCACACCGATACGTGTCACCTCGGCAGGCAACAGCGCCTGTGCCTGACTGACACGGTTCTGCACGTTGACGGCACACATATCAGGGTTCATACCCTGGCGGAACAACACGCTAATCTGTGCTGATCCGGCACCTGCCGTAGAGGAAATATAGTCCATACCCTCCACACCGTTGATACTTTCCTCCAGTGGCGTAATAACGGAGTTCTTTACCGTCTCGGCATCCGCACCAGGGTAACTGGTCCACACGGCTACGGTAGGAGGTGCTATATTGGGGTACTGCTCAACAGGCAGCGAAACCAATCCAATGAAACCCAGCAGGACGATGAGGATAGAAATCACCGTCGACAATACCGGGCGTTTGATAAATGTTGTAAAAGTCATTTCTTTAGAATTTAAGAATTTAAGAATTGAAAGACTGAAGTGTTCTGATAAGCTTTCAACTTTTCAATTTTTTACTTCTTCATTGCATTTACAATATCACCTGCCGACATGGCCTTGGCCTGCTCTGATATCTTCTGCTGATAGCGCTCTGGAGTGATAGGTACAATCTCCATACCATCGCTCAACTTCGTGACACCATTGGTCACATACTTGTCACCGGCTTTCAGACCGTCGGTCACGATATAGTTGTTGCCATCATTCTGTGGGTCAACCTTAATCTCTGTATAAACAACCTTGTTATCCTTGCCGAGGGTATAGACAAACTTCTTGTTCTGCACCTCCATGACGCACGACTGAGGAATGATAATGGCTGAAGAAGCAATACGTGGGATGATAATGGTACCGGCACCACCACTCTTCAATTTCTTTTCAGGATTGGCGAAAGAGGCAATCAGCTGTACGCTACCTGTAGCCTGGTCTATCACACCACTCATCTTCGTTACGGTTCCCTCGTTGGTATAGATGCTGCCATCAGCCAACTGCAACTTTACAGGGGGCAGACTGTTCAAGCCCTTTTGCGAAAGAACCATAGCATCTTTCTCCGTCACTGAGAAATATACATCCATTGACGAGATGTTTGATACCGTAGTCAGTGAATTAGAGGCACTGACCAAAGCACCCTTCTTGAAAGGCAACGTGCCTACCACTCCAGAGGCAGGACTCTTCACGTAGCAGAAACTCAGCATCTCCTGGGCAGAAGCCAAAGATGCCTTGGCTTGAGCCAACTGTGCTTTTGCACTTTCAAAAGAATTCTCAGAAGTCTTCAACTCGTAATCACCTATCACTTTGTTGGCATGCAACTGCTTGGCATTCTCAAATGTCAGCTGGGCTGTGTTCACCTGCTGCTGAGCAGTATTCACGGTTGCCTGAGCCTGACGAACCTGTGCCTGATAGGTTGCGTTATCAAGTACGAAAAGTGTCTGACCGGCACTAACCGTCTGACCTTCTTTCACATTGATTTGCAGAATAAAACCCTGAACCTTCGGACGAATTTCCACATCCTGCATACCCTTGATAGTGGCAGGATAGGTAGATTGCATGTCAGCATTTGACGTACCCACCGTCACAACGGGGTACTCATTGTCACCAAAGCTTGGACGACCTCCGCCGCCTCCACATGATACAAGTGCTGCAGCAACGGCTGCTAACAACATAAATTTCTTCATTTTCATACCTAGTTTATCTAATTTTTTCTTTAACTTAAATATAACCACTCAGCCGAAAAACATTGTCTGTTTTTCAGTTTTTGAATGACAAAGGTACTAATTTTCTCCTTTTTTTATGGAATTGTCCATTTACATTTAACAAACTTTAGGTTGTAACAACTCCTATTCTGCCATTATGGATATTTTTTCTGCCATTATGAATATATTTGCAAGAAAGTTTGTACCTTTGCAGGCGTGAATAGGACTACAGCTAAGGAAATCATTGGATATATGGAAACGCTGCGTAATGAGGAGCAGCGGCGAGTGCTCATGGGCTTTTTCAAAACGGGACGCGGCGAGTATGGCGAGGGCGACGAGTTCTTGGGTTTGAAAGTGCCACAGACGCGCGAAGTGGTGAAGGAAGCGAGAGACCTGCCTCTCAAGGAAGTGCCAACACTGCTGAAGTCACGCTGGCACGAAGTGAGGCTCTGCGGACTGCTCATCCTCGTGTCACAGTTCGAGCAACAAGCCACCAAACGCATGGAGCATAACGTAACAGCCATCAAGAAACGCGACACTATTCTGACCCTGTATCTGGACTATGCCGAATGTGCCAACAACTGGGACCTGATCGATCTTTCAGCGCCCAAGATTCTGGGACATTGGCTGCTGTTACCCACTCTGCTGGGCGACGGGTCTGACGAGTATAAGCGTCAGGTCGTTGACCGCTTGGCACTGAGTGATAACCTATGGCGCCAGCGGATGAGCATTGTCTGTACGTGGAAGACATCGCAACAGGGCGATGCATCGTGGTGTCTGCGCTATGCGGAGATGCACCTGCACCACCCTCACGACCTGATGCACAAGGCTGTGGGATGGATGTTGCGCGAAATGGGCAAACGAGTCTCTATGGACCTCCTGCGTTCCTTCCTTCGCCAACACGTCCATGAGATGCCACGCACCACCCTGCGTTACGCCATCGAAAAAATGTCCGATGCCGAACGCCGGGAATGGATGCGGTAAGAAAAAGAATACGAATACATTAAGAATAAATAATTCATAAAAAGCAAAAAAACTTACATGCGCATGTACGACCATGTTAAACCCTTCGTCAAGCTACAGTTGAAATATAGCATCATGTCGGAAGGGAAAAAACAGAAGTAACAAATTCGTTAAAGGCATATTTCCTCATTTAAAAAATAGGCTCAGCTCCCAGTCAATTCCCAGTTAACTCCCAGTTGCATCTTGTCTGTCAGGTTGTCACTAAACGGTGTCAATCTGGCAGATAGATATGTGTTGGCACGCAAGTTGTAAAAGGGTATAGTGAAGGCGGAAAGCTAAGAACTGGAAGCCTAAGAGAAAATAAAATGTTAAACAAAAAATAAAATTAGGAGGTATGATTATGTTACCAGTATTCAAAAATGGATGGTTTCCAACAGTGTTCGATGAGTTTATGAACAATAACGACATGATGTCGTGTGCTACAACTACCGCACCAGCCGTGAATGTCAAAGAGAGTGCAGAAGATTATACCATGGAGGTGGCTGCCCCAGGTATCAAGAAGGAATATTGCCGTGTACACATCAACGATGACGGCAACTTGAGCATCTCAATTGAGAACAAGATGGAACATAAGGAGGAGGACAAGAAACAGCACTACCTGCGCCGTGAGTTCAGCTACACCAACTATCAGCAGAACTACTCGCTGCCTGACGATGTTGACCGTGAGCACATCTCAGCTAAGGTGGAGAATGGTATTCTGACGGTGGTACTGCCTAAGATGAAAAAGGAGGAAACAAAGGTGTCACGGATGATTGAGATTGCGTGACCTGTGTTAAATCCCCATAAGAGGAGATTGGAGAAAGAAGAAATCCAGATGAAAATTTGGATTTCTTTCTTTTTTATTGTACCTTTGCCGTCATATGGATAAGAAACTACGCGACGAACTCGTCAGCAAGAATATGGGTTATGTGGTGACGCTGGCTCGCCAGTACACTTGTGAATTACTTACTACCGACGACCTGGTAAGTGAGGGTAGCATCGGTATGATTAAGGCTGCAGAAAAATTCGATGCCAGCCGTGGCAAGCCTTTTGTGACGTTTGCTGCGCCTTATATTCGCCATGCCATAGAGGAGGCTATCCGTAAAGTGACGGGTGAGGTTCCTGTACTCTCAACGGACGAATCACTGCCTGTAGGTTCGAAGAACAACTACACGCTGCTGAATGTGCTGGAAGATAAAGATGCGCCTAAAGCCGATGCTGCGGTGGAACAGAACGCGCTGTCGGACGATATGCTGAGCGCCATCGTTACACTGAACGAACGCGAACAGACTGTCATCAAGGCTTTCTTCGGTATTGACGAGGAGCACAAGACGATGGCAGAGATTGGTCAGGCTATGGGAATAAAGCGCGAGCGTGTACGCCAAATACGCGACAAAGCCCTGCGCAAAATGCACAAGGCTTCGTCGAATAGTTAAACGCCGGTAGCAGCTAAAAGCTAAACGCTATCACATAGCGCATGCCCCACTTTGGACTCGTCGGCAATTCGTTGTAATTCAACCGACGCACATACTCCACATGGAAGAATTTGAAAATGTTATGGATGCCCAGAACGATTTCAGCATAGGGACGGTCTGGGTTCATGACATGGCTGCCTGCAGGGAAGTACATCAGACGGTTATTACCTGCATTCTCAGGCAGGTAGGGGTTATTCTTGTCAGAGAGTTCGCCCCACAGCATACGCACACCGATGTATTCACGCCAATGGAGTTTTTTGAGCAATGGTATGCGATTGAAAATCTTACCATTGAGGTCCCATGATACCATCAGCGACGCAAAGCGGTCGTTGAGAAACTCCATCGTATTAATCAAGTTGAATGTCTCAGGGAGAATGATATACGACTGGTTGGCAGCAGGGAAGATGAGCAGGGGATAAGGTACCTGATTCCACTGCATTCCACCCTTCAGCGAAATATCCAGTTTTCCCCAGCTACTCAGCCAGAAACGCTTGTAGATATGGAGTTCCGTGTAATTATAGGAATACTGTCCGCCAAAGACACCATTGAAGCCCATGGTATGTGACAGGCTGAACACTGGAGCATCGAGGTTAATGACGCGACGGCGCAGTTTATTATTGATATAGGTCTCGCCTGGAGCATAACGCAACTTAGCCGACACCTCGGTGGTACGGAGATACTCATGATTACCAGTGCGCAGGAACTCTTCGCGAGGAGCCATGTCCAGTGTACGGAACGACATCTTGCCACATGCTTCGTTTTCCTCCAACTTACCTATCAGTGTAGCTTTTAGTCCCCAATCAGTCTCATAATCGAAAGTTACCTGCTGTCGATTATAATACATCATCTTGTCGGTATCTGCCCACTTCAGTGCCACCATGAAGTTATCCTTATCGGTATCCATGAAGCGGTCGAAGGGTGAACAGACATCACGTCCTGACTGTATCGTGATGGTACGGCGTGGGAATTCATGCGGCAAATACTTCTTGGCATTCAGCGAATAGGTAAACTCCACATTATAGTAGTTCTGATGGCTGCCCCATCCGCGACCATAGTAGCCGGAGAGGAAGAAATGCTTGAAGAGATTGGCCGTTGTCTTTACACTGAGTCGGCTACGCAAACCATCAACGTAGTTATGACTGAGAATCGTATTGACAGGACAGATATCAATATAGTTGGGCGTACTGGTCTCGATAGAATTCTCAAACAAAGCCTTGAGCCCGAAAATAACGTACTTCATGCCCTTGATGTTCTCAATGCGATGAATGAACTTGTCCATCGAGCCTTCACTCTTGGTGAGTTCCACCTGTCGGTACTGATTCCAGAAGGCTTCGTCGCGCATTTCGGCATCGGCTTCTGTCACCTTACTTGCCATACCTCGGAACAGTTTCTTCGGTATCGGGTCAAAGGCATAGTCTTTCATGCGGGTGGTACGCGTCACATTCAACTGACGCAGGAAGCTCAGCAGTTCCAGTTCCGTTGACATATCGTCCTTAGTCAGCACCCACTGTCCGTTGGGCAATTTCTCATACTCCTGCAGAATCTTCACATTCTTCACAAAGTTGACATTACTCTGCTTAGGAATAGTCATCTCACAGCGACGCACATGGAGCGTAGAATCCTTCAGAATATACAAATCGCCACGGAATCCCATGTCGTTCTGGTTATTTGGCAGGAAATGAAGATGTATCACACTGTCGCGTTCAATTGCCAGTGTATCCTCAATATAATAGCGGTAGAAGGCGATTCCCTCCTTGGAAATCGGAGAGATAAAGGGATACTGGAGCAAACGGATATGATCCTGATAAAGGTCGATATCAGTAAACACATCCTTGATGACCGTATTGACAATATCGCCCGTTTGGAAGATATTGTTAACACCCTTTGATGACTGTCCCTGGATAATGGTCTTCTCAGCATGCGGATCCTTACGGTACACTTTCTGCGATACCGTTTCATCGACACTCACAGGGAGAATCAGTTTTCCGGTGGTACTGCTGGTCTCCACCTGTTCAACCAGCCAAGGATGTTTCTTGAACGGACCTGTCTCCAACTGTTCAGGCTTCAGATCATTGAGTGAAGTTGTTATCTTCTCGTATTTGCTGTATTGATAGTAATCATTAATACTCAAATCGGTTTTTTTCTTGGCCTCCACCACCCGCTTCATCAGTTCTACGGCAGGATTGTTCTTTCGGCTGTAACGACTTCTCTTAGACTTGACAGTAACCTCTGCCAACATCTGCTTGTCGGGTTTCAGGGCGATATTCAGCTTGGCTTTCGTCTTTGCGTTGACAGGAATGATACGCGTCTTGTAACCAACGGCACTGAACGTGATGTTCCATCCGTTGTGGCGATCAATGACATAGCGCCCCTCGCCGTTAGAAATGACAGAGATATGGTGTCCCTTATAAACCACACTGGCATAAGGAATACTGTCGCCTGTCTCAGCATCTGTGACATAGCCTGTAATCTGTTGGGCATGAAGTTGCAAACCCAACAAACAGAATACGCCTATGATGAATTGTCTGAATCTTGTCATTACTTTATTTAAACGTATACTCCATAAAACCGCCACTCCTGTCGTTCATCTTCAGTGTCTTGAAGGCAGAAGTCTTGGCATCTATAACTAGTACAAACGAGGTAAACATCTGGCGACGCTTCTTTCCTGTAGGAGTAATCGTGAGCACTTTGGCGTTACCCTTTGCTGATACCGTCAAGTCTTCACTGGCGGGTATAGCACGACCGTTGATAACGGCCTCGAGTACGGCCTGGAAAGTGGCAAACTGAGGGTTCTTCCGACTATCAGTCACATGCTTTTTCTTTCCCATTGTCATGGTAAACTTGGTACCATCCATAATCAGCTGGTCTTGATCGTTATCTGTTGAGATACAGATATACGAGGGTTTGCGAATCGTCATGTTACCAGTAGTAACCACATCCGTCTTGACTGCCTTCTTATGGGTAGTCTTTGTAACCTGCTGTGCATTGACATTGGCTATAGCAGCCAACATGCAGAACAAAAATAATACAATCTTTTTCATATCTTTCAGCTTAAGTGTATAATCCTCCATTTATTGATATAACATTACCTGTGATATAGCCAGCATTTGGCGATGCAAGAAAGGCTACCAAATCAGCCACTTCCTCTGGATTGCCAAAGCGGTTGGCAGGTATTGTCTTCTTGAGAGCAGCCTCATCGAGTCCCTCCGTCATATCGGTCTTGATAAAGCCTGGGGCTACAGCATTGACTGTGACATTCTTGCGAGCCACTTCCTGCGCCAGTGCCTTAGTAGCTGCAATGATGCCACCTTTGGCAGCGGAATAGTTGGTCTGGCCTGGCAGACCCTTCAGTCCACTGACACTGGCCATGTTAATAATGCGACCGAACTTATGCAACTGCATGGCAGGCAAGAGAGGCTGTGTAACATTGAAAAAACCTGAGAGGGTGATATCCAGTACACGATGCCAATCGGCTTCAGGCATCAGTGCCATCACATTGTCGCGACGGATACCTGCATTATTGACTAACACCTCAATATATTCTTCTGGATGGCGCTGCTGCCAGTCTTGCAAAGCCTCGCGTGCCTGTTGGGCATCACTGACATCAAAGCGCATAATTTCACCCTGACCATTGATTTGTTCCAGTGTCTTCTCGGCTTCTGCCTGATTGCTGGCATAATTTATAATCACTTGATAGCCTTCCTGAGCCAAACGAACTGCTACGGCACGCCCGATGCCACGGCTTCCTCCTGTTACTAATGCGTATTTCATATTTTCTTTTTATTTTTTTCGATATTTCGTTATTTCGATGTTTCGTTATTCAAGATAATCTCTGTTGTCTGCTGAGCCGTCATGGCGACCCCTTCCAATCCATGCAGCATGACGTTCTGACCGGTCAGCAGCAGATTACTGATAGGAGTACGAGGCGATAACATGGTGAGCAAGGGTTGGCGACAATCCTTGCGGATACCATAAGCGGAACCGTCAGGTGTGTGAGTAAAACGCTGCCACGTATGCGGTGTACTGATATACTGTTGAACGACCATATCATGGAGTCCTGGTACAACCGACTCTGCCAGTTCCATCGGATTCACCTCGCAGGGAGTCAAAAGGTCAAGAAGAGTGGCATACTCAGAGCCATCTTCTGGTACACGACAGCTGAGCATGACCTTCTGGGTAGCCTCATCCCAAACACTGCCGCCTGCATACACAAACTTATTGTGATTGAAATAGGGCAATGTCTGAGGTTTCAGCACCAGCGAATAGGTGTACATACCATAGGTATTCTTCAGCATAGAAAGACGGGTGCGGAAGATACGCTTTACCACTTTACTTTCCTTGACAAGGGCAAAGGTCTGGACTGGGTGGATATCACTGATAAAGTAACTGCCTTCGTATCGCTCACCGTTGCTACACAACGCTGCCACGATGCTGCCGTCTTGTTCTATCAGCTCTTCGACCTCTGCTCTACATATCACTTCGCCACCCATGTTACGAATATCATCCACCAATGAGCGTACAATAAGACTGCTGTCACCTTTTAGACGCCAACTGCTTTGGATATAGCTCTTCTGACTATGAGCAAAGGCCAGCAGGGGTAAAGACTCACGGCACAACTCCGTTTTCAGGCAGGAACCTGACAGTACATCTATCAACAGTTGATTGCTGAAATGCTCGTTCAACCACTGCCATGCATTGACAGACGGGTCAGGATCAGGACCCTGCAGCATATCAACATAACTTTTCAGAGCTTCGCGCTGATCAGGGAATTGAGTAGCCAGCACTTCAACTAAGTGGTCAAAACCTTGAGCCAGACAAAAAGTCTCACCATCAATGGTAATCAAGTCAGTTCCGTCAACATCCAGCTGATGCCAAGGTAGGCGAAGAAGGTCCAGCGTGCAGAAGATATCATGCAACGTCTCTCCTTCGCGTAAGCCGCCAACATAATGAAGCCCCGTGTCAAAAGTGTGTCCCTTACGCTGATAACTCTGAAGACAACCGCCTGACTGCCAGTGAGACTCCAGCACAAGGACGCTGCGACCTGCCTTCGAGAGCAGGTGGGCACAGGCGAGTCCGCCAAATCCACTTCCTATGACAACAACGTCGTATTTCATGCTTTCTTACGGTTCAGCCAACGATAGATTGCGGGTTGAAGTACATACGAGAGAATCACTGCCGAGAGGAGACCTACCAAGGTAGAGAATCCCACTGAACGGATAGCTGGGTGAGAGGCAATGAGCATGCTGCTCACAGTGGTGATGAGAGTAACGGCACTCAGGAAGATAGCTGTCTTATGGAAAGTCAGTTTCTGAGCGTCCTGATGGGTCAGTCCGTCCATCACAAAAATGCTATAGTCAACACCTATACCAAAGATAAAGGTGGAGATGATAATACTAATGAGATTGAAACGGATATCGAATAATACCATAGCTCCCAGCACTATCATCCAACTGAGCAGGATGGGCAGGAAACCAAGTACCGTATGTTTCAGATTGAAATGGAAGCTCAATAGCAGTACCATAAATACGAAAGCCATTGACAACCACTGGAGCACATTGAAGTCTTCACTCATCCGCATCAGGGTATCGGTAGTATAATAATAGGTGTCAAGCACCAACAACTCCGGTCGCTGGGCAATAGCATCGCAGATACGGATGTAATCACTCTCACTGCTTCGCACACTATCATTAGCACAACGTACGGAAGTAAAACAGAGGAAATTTCCATCGTAGGATTTCTCCATCAGTGTCGATTGATAACCAGCTGGTATCAGTTTAGCATCATAAAGTGCATCGGGCTCGTAATCAGACGTCGCAGCCTCAAAGAAGGTATCGAAAGCATCGGCTGTCAGACCTGCTTGGGGGGCAGTTGACTGAATCAACTGACGTACTTTTGCCAACCGTTCATCGGTCCAGTAGCGGTGCCAGGCGTCAATGCGCTCCTGCTGTACCTTCAGGGGAACGAAAATCTGATTGGTATGTGTAAAACTCTTGACGAGTCCTAACTGCTGTAGTGAGTCGAGCTTCTTGTCAAGCAGGCCAAAAGCATTGATGGCTTCCTCCATGGTGCGCCCCTTGCTGGCAAAATACTTAGTCTTGTCGCCAGTATAGGTCTTGTCGCGCAACACCTGCTCTGAATGCTCCGTCAGTTCTGCCTCGTAGCCCAGATTGTGCATATCGGCATCAAAACGTGTTCCTCCCACGAAATAGGCACCGATACAGACAGCCATCACAGCAGTAATAGCTATCAGCAACGGTTTCTTACGATCGAAGGGATACGTATTGATACGGTCTATCCAGGCAAAGGATTTAACGGAAGATGCAGTCTGCTCCTTACGGAAGAACTGTGGAAGATAGGTCAGTGAGAATAATGTAGTACCTAAAATAGCAAAGGCGGCAAAGAGTCCGAAGTCCTGCAACAGGTCAGTCTGAATAAAGATAAGTCCTGCAAAGGAACCTATGGTTGTCAGACAGCCCAACCAGACGGGTTTCACCTGATCACGCAACATACGTTCGGCATCACCCACATACTTCTGGTGGGTCAGTACGTGCAGCACATAACTCATGGCCACCCCCAAAACAACGCCACCAATACCCAGTGCTAAAAGCGAGAACTGTCCTTTGATGAAATACATCATGGTAAGTCCGAAGAGAGTGCCGAACACAACAGGTAGGAGTAGCAGCGGAATAGTGTCCCAACGCCGGAAGCACGACAACAGGAATAGCAGCACCAGAACGAGAGCACCAGTAATGGTGGTGGTCAAGTCGTGTTTGATTTGCGTTGAGTTATAGTAGCCACTGGCTGGTGTACCATGATAGCTGATGCGCACATCAGGATACTGTTTGGCAAACTCGTCAATCTGCCGGTTCATCATTTCAAACAGCGCAGATCCCTGTCCTGTATTAGTGGACGAGAAATGAGGGGTAATGAAAGCCAGACACACCGTTGAATCTGGCACAAAGAAATGGCCGTTGATGGTCTGGTAACTGCCCGCCCCACCCTCTAAGAGCGGTTTCAGTTGTTCGGCCAGCACGCTACGCATGCCAATGGGGTCAATCTGAATCAATTCTGGGAACAACTCGCCCACCTCGCCCTGAAGGTCGGCATAGTTCTGGCGCATCTGTCGCGTGAAATGCTCGCGTGTGAGCAACGTGTCGAAACGGGCATAGGCTGATGTGTCGATATAGGCAGGCAAATGGGCCATCATATAGTCAACACCATCCATCATCAGGTCTTCAGGCAACTGGTAGAATACGTCCTCGATGGTGTGGCTCGCAGAGTCACGTTGCAAGAGCGTATCAACAAACTGGTCGCACACTTCCGAAAGGTGTTCAACGCCCTCCCCCTCAAAGAGCAGGAAGGTCTTATCCTTGATCTTCAAGTCGGCAAAAGCCAGTTTGGTGGTACCGTCTTCATTCTTCGACGAAGGCATCAGCTTGTCGATGTCTTCCTCCAAATGAATACGGGTGGCAAACCAGCCAAAGACAATGAACAATGCCACCATGGACAGCCAGCAAATCAGCTGGTGGCTACGGAAAAACTGATATAACCTGATGAAAAATTGGGTCATTGCATAAATATTTTCAAATCCACCTCAGCCACCGTCTCGCCAGCTATTTGGGTGACGCCATGGGCCAAAGTCATATTACCAAAGGAAAAGCCAAACGTCACCTCAGTCTGAAGGCGTTCACCCAACTGAGGACGGCGATGGCAGCAGAAGTTCTTCACTTCAACAATCATTCCGATAGGCGCAGTGTCGGCATCAGCCTTCAGAGAGGCGGCAAGAGCCGAACACGATTGGGCGATATGTTCTATCAGCCCGGTCGAAGAAACCATTCCGTCAGGCAACAGGAAATAATTCCCTCGTGCGATGGTGAGTGCAGAGGTGGCAGAAGATTCGTTCTGTCGCTCAAACTCGTCAACCATCATAAAGGGGTCGCGCTGCGGAATGAGTTTCTTGATGTCGTCGCCTTTAATAATCATGCTGGCAGATGCTGCTCGATGTAATCGTAGAGATTATTGAAAGTCTGAATCTGGTGCAACTCGTTTACTGGGATGGTGATTTTGTAAGTTACCTGTACCAGTGCAATCAAGTCAACCAAATTGATGCTGTCCAACTGGAGGGTATCCTTCAGGTTGGCATCTGGGGTGAATTCACTCTGTTCTACTTCAAACTCTTCTGAGAGCAGTCCATTAACCTGCTCAATGATTTCTTGTCTTGTCATAATGTTTTAAAATTAAAATTTCGATGTTTCGTTATTTCTACTATAAATTTTTCACGATGAGAGTGGAATTGGTACCTCCGAAACCGAAGGAATTGCTGAGGAACGTATCAAAATGGGCTTCGATAGTCTCTGGAATGATATTGACACATGCCGTCTCTTCGTCAGGATTCTCAAAGTTGATATTGCCTGCAATGAAGTTGTTCTTCATCATCAATATAGTGTAGATAATCTCTGAGGCACCAGCCATCCACATTTCATGACCAGTCTGACTCTTGGTAGAGGTAACGGGTACGCGATAGTCGCCGAAGATCTGAGCTATAGCCTGAGCTTCGCGGCTGTCGCCGATCTTCGTAGAGGTTGCGTGCGCATTGACATAGCCAATCTCCTTTACATTGATACCGCTGTCTTTGAAACAAAGTTCCAACGAACGGGCAGGACCTGCTACGTTAGGCGTAGAGATATGGTCGCCATTGCCAGAGAATCCCCATCCGATAATTTCTGCCAAGATAGGAGCACCGCGGCGAACAGCACTTTCATAATCCTCAAGTATCAGAGTAGCAGCCCCACCGCCAGGTACCAGTCCGTTACGGTCCTTGTCGAATGGGCGACTAGCCTTAGAAGCATCATTGTCTTCACGCAGGGCGAACGACTGGATGCCATCGAAAGATGCCACACCATACATGTTAGCCTCCTGAGCACCACCGCAAACTACACAGTCCTGCAAACCATTCTTAATGAGCAGATAGCTCAAGCCAATAGACTGCGAACCTGAAGCGCAGGCTGCCGAGGCTGTCAGGTTGATACCCTTCAAGTGGAACAGACATGCCAAGTTCATCGTCACTGTAGAGTTCATAGACTGGAAGATGGCACCACTGCCACATGCTGCCGTAGATCCAAACTCGCGGAACTTATCCAAAGCATGCATGGTTGCCTCAGCTACTGAGTCATTACCATAGATAATACCTACCTCATGCTGGTCGATATAATCTTGTTCCAGGCGTGCTGCTGCCAAGGCATCACGAGTAGCCATATAGGCATACTGAGCCTCCTCAGGCATAAACTGTCGGAAGTTACGATTAACAAAAGGCTTCAAGTCGGCTTTTGGCACATTGGCACAGAAAGGCGAACGAAAACCTGCGTCAACACGTTCCTGACTGAATACAATACCACTTTTTCCTTCATACAGGCTCTGGCGTACTTCATCAAGCGTCGTTCCCAAGCACGACCAAATACCCATTCCTGTGATTACTACTCTTCTTTCCATTTGTTTTTTATATTTTCTTTTTATAACATCTTCTGCGTTTTACAAATTTGGGATGCAACGGCTTCCATTGCGTCAATTCCCGCACATTATCCTCTAACTGAGGGCCCGTTTCTGCCCACTTAAACCCACACTTATTAAATATAGGTATCAGGTCATCAAAAAACATGGCATTCACACCCAGCCCCTGATAATCGGGACGAATAGCTATCAACAACATTTCGGCATTGTCCTCGTGATGCCACTTCAATGCTTTTACGAGATGATACCAACCAAAAGGCAGTAATCTGCCATGCGTTTTCTGCATAGATTTCGACAGACTGCCCATGGAAACCGCTACGCCCACCATTTCGTCTTTATCGTTCAGGATGACAGGAATCAACTGTTTGTCAACCATTTTGATGTACTTATTAAGGAAACGGTCCATCTGTTTGGGTGAAAGGGCTGAGAATCCGAAGATGGGCTTATAAGCCTCGTTCAACAAATCGAACACACGCTTGCCATATCCCTCTTCGAAAATCTGCTTATTGGTGAGCTTGATAAGTCGCAATCCTATCTGCTCGCGAGCATATTGTGCAACACGCGCATAACGGGCTGGGACGTCCTGAGGTATATCAATATGCACCTGCAACCAGTCAACCTCCTTCTCCAAACCCAGAGCTTCCATGTGGCGATGATAATATTCGGGGTTGTATATGGTATTGATAGAACCTATCATATCGAAATCTTCTACCAACATACCCTCTTTGTCGAAATCAGTAATTCCCAAGGGTCCCTGCATCATTTCCATACCATGAGTTCTGCCCCATTCTTCGACAGCCTGAAGCAGGGCACGCGACACTTCCATATCGTCAACAAATTCAATCATTGAGAAACGCACATTCTTCGTCTCCCAACGTTTATTTGCTTTCCTATTGACAATACCTACCACTCGGCCAGCCAGTTTGCCATCACGATAAGCGATAAATGGCTGAATGTCGGAAAATTCCAAACCAGGGGTCTCACGGACGTCAAATAGTTTCCTGACATCCGAATCCAAGTCTGGAACATACTGCGGACAGTCTTGATAGATTATCCGTGGGACTCTGATAAACTCGTCCATCAGTTTATTCCCTTCCACCTGTCTGATAACTACATCGCTCATCTCACAGCTCTTTTATGGTCAAAACGATACTCTAAAGGAGTAACTTTAGCTTGCTCACGGAAATACTGGCTAAAAAATGAAGAATTTGGGAACCCCAACTTATTGGAAATTTCCTTGATGCTCATATCCGTTTCTGTCAACAGGGAATAACAGTCCTGCATAGTGCTTTCAGTAATCCAACGCATGGGATTCTTACCACTGACTTTCTTGGCAACGGATGACAGATACTTGGGAGTTATATTCAACTGGTTGGCGTAAAAAGACACTCTTTTACGCTTTTGTTCCTGTCTTGAGAGTAATTGCAGGAATTGATTGAAAATCTCCTTATCATGGATGGTTGAAGAATCATCGACCAATGACATATCATCATGGCCCAACAACTCCTCACAGACCATTAGCAGTAAAGTTCGCAAGAAAGAAACGATTATTTCGTGTAACAATACTGGCGTTTGCTCTTTATGGAATACTGAACGGGTATAATCCTGAATTCCCGTGAGCCAGTTACTGCACTCTATGACATATATCTCCTTCATGTACATCGCCTTGTTCCAGATATTAATTTGGTTACCAAGTACAGACTTCAGTATGCGATCAGAAACAAGGAGAGCACTTGCCTCCACATCCGTGCTGACTAACATGGGGTCAACAAGTTTGCCCGCTGGTATCAGTAAGAGTTGGCCAGGGTGCACTTTAACTTGCTGTTTGCCACCCACTTCCACCAAAATACGACCACCACGGCAATGTACTAAGGTATTGTAAGTTGCACGCAACGAAGGCAGGTCTTTTGCATTGCGCAAACTGTCAACAAACAAGACCTCGTCTTCTATTGCATGAGTGATATTAAGATTGTCCATAAAGTGCTATTACTTTTCCGGCTGCAAAATTAGACATAATTTTCCAATATTCAACGTTCGTTTTTTCGCATATATTGTTCCCTTTGTCCCTATTGCGCATTTTATTATAATGTTCACAATAAAACCAAGGAGCGAATTTTTCTATATTTTTATTTGGAAACTACCTTTTAAAAGTGTATCTTTGCAGGCAAATTTAAATCTCTCCTTATGAAAAAAAGAAAAACAACTATTCTAAAATTTTTAATGGCAGGTGTAACCACTCTATTTGCTGCCTGTAATACAAGTACGGATATGGAACAACAAGTTAACGAACTCTACGACAAGATGTCGCAGGAAGAGCGCATAGCACAATTGCGGAGTATGTATATGGACGAGCTTTTCGACGAGCAGGGGAAACTCGACACGGCTAAATGCCGTCAACTGATTCCAAATGGAATAGGTCATTTTTCCCAATTTGCCATGCAAAAGCCTACGGACCCCAATGTCCTCCGCGACCGTGTGGCAGCAGTACAGGACTGGCTCATGAATCATACGCCTAATGGCATACCTGCACTTTTCCACGAAGAAGTTTTGACGGGAGTCAACACTTTAGGTGCAACCATCTATCCGCAGCAGATTGGTCAGGCTTGCTCTTTCAATCCTGAGTTGGCTGAACAGAAGACGATCCAAACAAGTACGGCTATGCGGAAAATGGGTGGTATCCTGGCATTATCACCAATGGTGGATGTATGTCGTACACCTACTTTTAATCGCGTCGAAGAATCGTATGGTGAAGACGGATACCTTTCTGCAGTGATGGGTACTGCCTTTGTAAAGGGACTGCAACAAGGCGATTTGAAAAAAGGAGTAGGTGCATGTACGAAACACTATCTGGGCTATGGCGGCGGAGGCGATGCAGAAGAGAAAGAAATGATGGAGGAAATCCTATTACCTCATGAAGCCATGATTCGTACTGCCGGAAGTAAGGTTGTCATGCCTGGTTATCATGAAGTCCATGGTACAAAGTGTGTTGAAAACCAGGAAATACTAATTGACATCCTGCGTAATTACCTCAAGTTCGACGGCATGGTGGTGAGTGATTATACCGCTATCAATCAGATACCTGAATTCAAGACATCTGTCGAGAAGGCAGCAGCAGCTATTAATGGTGGTAATGATGTTGACTTCCCCACTGGAGCTGATTACCAAAACTTACAAGAAGGACTGGATAAAGGTTTGGTAAAGCCTGAGGCTTTCGAGCGTGCCGTCAAGGACGTTCTTCGCCACAAATTCCGTTCTGGACTCTTTGACAAGGATGCATATCTCTATAGTTCAGAACAAATCAAGCTCGACACGCCCGAAGAGCGTAAAACTGCTTATGATATTGCGACACAGTCAGTAGTTCTCTTGGAAAACAATGGGGTTCTACCTTTAAGCACATCAACTCCTAAAATTCTACTGACAGGGCCTAATGCTAATTCCATATGGGCTATGTGCGGCGACTACACCTACCCCGCCATGTCATATTTCTGGAAGATGATGGAGAATGTGGCTGACAGCCCGCATATCGTAAAACTGTTGGAAGGTATGACCAGCCGTAAACCAGAAGGCTTTGACATCATGTATTCACGTGGTTGTGATTGGACAGAAGATATTGAAACGAAATACAGCGAAGGCGGTGACGAACGCGCCTGGGAATACGCTTTACTCCATCGCAAAGTGGACTCTGGTGAGAAGGCCGATAAGCAAGAAGCGCTGCAGATGGCCAGCCAGTGTGACGTAATAGTTGCTGCTGTTGGAGAAAACGTGATGCTCTGCGGTGAGAATCGCGACCGCAAGGGCTTCCGCCTGCCAGGCAAACAGGAGCAGTTCGTGGAAGAATTAATCCAGACTGGGAAGCCTGTCGTTTTGGTTATCTTTGGAGGTAGAGCTCAAATTGTTTCTGGTCTTGCCGAGCGTTGCGCAGCTGTGATTCAAGCTTGGTATCCGGGCGAGGAAGGCGGTAATGCAGTTGCCGACATCCTCTACGGTAAAGTATCGCCATCCGCCAAGCTATCGGTCAGCTATCCCAATACCGAGGTCAACGAACCCATCTGCTATAACTATACTGACAAGCAAGATGCACGTATCCAATGGCCGTTCGGCTATGGTCTGAGTTATACCACTTTCGAATACAGCAACTTGAAAGCCGACGCGGAAGTACCTACCAGCAACCAGTATGTCAACTTAAGCTTTGAAGTGAAGAATACAGGCAAAATAGCTGCTGACGAAATCGTACAGATTTATTTATCGCCTACGTCTTCAGAGCAACCTCTACGCCCTATCCAACTACAGGGTTTCGCACGTGTTTCCTTGAAGCCAGGTGAAAGCAAGACTGTCCAGGTAAAACTGCAAACAGAACAATTTGGCTTCTATAACCACGAAGGCCAACGCCAGTGGAACATCCATCCAGGACAGTACATCATCAAAGTGGGTAGTTCTTCGGTTGACATCAAACTACAAGAAACGGTGACTTTGAAGGGAGAACCTATTGTCAAGCCACTCAGGGAATACTATTTCTCTGAGTGCTCTTGACAGAGCCCCATCAATTGGGCTTTCTCCATCAATAGTTTCATCAGCGGTTCGCGCTCGTTATCCACACGATTGTCGAGAACGGCATCTTTTAGGTATTGTTTCAGTACGCCCACTTCACGGGAAGGGGACAAATGAAACAACTCCATGATTTCGTTTCCGTCAATCACGGGTTGGAGCAGGCGTTTATAGTCCTTTTCCTTCAAGTCTGCCAGTTTTTCACGAACCATACGGAAATTCTCGAGGAACAGTTGTTTGCGCACTTCATTCTTCGAGGTAATATCCGCTTCACAGAGGGTCATCAAATCATCAATATCATCACCAGCATCATTCAGAAGCCTGCGCACGGCAGAATCAGTCACTTCTTCATCAGCAATAGCAATGGGGCGCATATGCAGTTCCACCAGTTTCTGTACGTATCGCATCTCAGCCCCCATGGGTAGTTTCAACCTACGGAAAATGTCAGGAACCATTTTGCCTCCTACATAATTATGGTTATGGAAAGTCCATCCAACTTTTGGTTCCCATCGTTTGGTCTTTGTTTTACCAATATCATGCAACAAAGCTGCCCAGCGAAGCCATAGGCTGTTGGCTGTTGACTGTTGACTATGGGCTATAACCACATTCTCCAATACCTCTAATGTATGATAGAAATTATTCTTATGTGCACGCCCTTCCTTTTTCTCTACGATATCCAGAGCCGACAGTTCTGGAAGGATGATTTGCAAGAGACCGCTACGCTGCAAATATTCAAAGCCGATACTGGGATGTGGTGCCATTATAATCTTATTGAGTTCCACCTCAATGCGCTCTCCACTCACAATTTTAATACGCTCGGCCATGCGCTCCAAAGCCACAAAGGTTTCGTCTTCTATCTGGAAGTTCAGTTGGGTGGCAAAACGGATACAACGCATCATGCGTAGGGGATCGTCAGAAAAGGTTATTTCAGGGTCAAGAGGTGTCGCGATAATTCCATCTTCCAAATCAGCTATTCCATTGAATGGATCAACCAATTCCCCGAAACGGTCTTTATTCAGACATATCGCCATCGCATTAATGGTAAAGTCCCGTCTGTTCTGGTCATCTTCCAATGTACCGTCTTCTACTATCGGCTTACGCGAATCATGACTATAGCTTTCTTTTCTGGCACCTACGAATTCCACTTCCATGTCGTGAAATTTCACCTGTGCCGTGCCAAAATTCCGAAATACGCTAAGATGGGCTTTGCGTCCCAAATCTTTTTTCAGCTCCGTAGCCACATCTATACCACTTCCCACTACAACCACATCAATGTCGTCAGACGGTCGTTCTAAGAAGATGTCACGTACATAGCCCCCCACTACGTAGCATTCCACCCCCATTCGGTCGGCCACAGTACTGATTTTGTGGAAAATTTCCTTGTCAAGTATCTTGGCTAAAGCGGCATCAGAATACAATTTCATAACATTTTTTTCTTTTCGGATGCAAAAGTATAAAAAATATTTGTAACTTTGCACACAAATTGTTATTAATTAAGTACACGAGCATATTATGAAACATTTCCTCACAGCAGTTTTGGTATGCATTTCCCTTGCTGCCTCTGCTTACACGAACAACTACAAAGACATGGAGCCGCTCAAGCTGGACGTGCCAGAAATGAAGGCTGAGTTAGCCCCTGTTGCTACTGAAAACTTTGACCTCCATTCCATGGCCTTGGAGGCTCCAGAGGCAAAGATGGATTTTGCTTTCTTCAAATCAAGGACAAATCCTGGTACAAAGGCTTATAAGTTCATGGACGACATGACTTTCGTTGGAGTACCTCTGTTTATAGCTGGTATCATTGCCAAGAGCGAGAAGAATGCTTTCAAGCAGCAAACTAAGCACTCGCTGGTCACCAAGTTCAAAACAGGAATTGACGATTACACCCAGTTCTTCGGTCCTGCTGCTGTAGTGGGTTTAAAACTGGCTGGCGTAGAAGGCCGTAGTGACTGGCCCCGTTTGCTGGCAAGCGCAGGTATGGGTTATGGTATCATGGCTCTCTTTGTCAACACCATCAAACATACTGCCAAAGAAATGCGTCCCGATGGAAGCACTGCCAATTCTTGGCCTTCTGGCCATACCGCCACCGCTTTCGTAGGTGCTACACTGCTGCACAAGGAGTATGGTCTTACCCGTTCACCATGGTTCTCGGTAGCCGGCTATGGTGTAGCAACTGCAACGGGTGTCATGCGTGTTCTGAACAACCGTCACTGGATTAGTGACGTGCTCTCTGGTGCTGGTCTCGGTATTCTCTCTGGTGAGTTAGGCTATGCCATCTGCGACCTGCTCTTCAAGGGCAAGGGACTTCTCCGCAATGACATCCCAGGTATGGCGAATATCATTGAGCATCCTTCGTTCTTCAGCATATCAATGGGTATTGGTTTCGGTACGCGCGATCTTGACTTCGACATGAGTGAATACGCATGGTCCGACGATATGGACAACATGAACTTGAAGTTTCAGGCCTCTACCGCAGTTGCTGCCGAAGGTGCCTACTTCTTCAATCCATACATTGGTGTGGGTGGTCGCCTGCGCGTAAAGAGTACACCTATTAAAGGATGGAACAATATTGAAGAGTATATGTGGAACGATGCCGCTTGGTTCTTTACTGACGACAATGGAGAATTGTACCCTGAGGCATTAGCAGCAATTGACGATATAGACTACACCATTGAGAGCGACCACCTGACGGAATTTGCCGTCGACCTAGGTGCATACTTTAATCTCCCCCTCTCCGACCGTTTTGCCTTGGGTAGCAAACTGCTCATTGGTCGTAGCATCATGCAGGAATTAAGTTTGGATGCGAAAATGAGTGGCTCTGCTTTGATTAGCGATGGTAACGATGGGTGGAATGTTGACACAAGCAGACCCTTTAGCAACGAATGGGACTATTTTACCGTTCAAGGAAACAACACCATGAAATTTGGTACCGGTATCTCTTTAACATACGCATATAAGCAGAACTTCTCTTGGAAGGTTTTCCTGGATTATGACTATTCGCGAAAGACCTACACATTGACATATGATCCCACAGGATTCGTTAAAGGTTTATTCCCTGAAGTAAACATAGACGAAGTAAAAGATCTGATTCCTGGCCCCAAGAGCATTAAGAAGAATATGCACTCTTTCGTGCTGGGTGCTTCATTCGCCATTAATTTTTAAATAGGTACAATGGCAGAGACTAACGAGAAAACCAATGCACAGTTTGAACAGGTTATGCAGGAATGCCGTAGTCTGTTTGAGAAGAAGCTCCATGACTATGGGGCTTCATGGCGCATCCTACGCCCTCAGTCACTCACCGACCAGTTATTTATCAAGGCTAAGCGCATCCGTTCTTTGGAAATCAAGAAAGAATCGCTAGTCGGCGAAGGAATCCGCCCTGAGTTCATCGCCCTTATTAATTATGGTATAGTGGGACTCATCCAACTGGCACATGGTTTCTCCGACACCGTGGATATGCAACCCAAAGAGGCGATGGCTCTCTACGACCGGTATGCAGTGGAGGCGTTGGAGTTGATGAAACGAAAGAACCACGACTACGACGAGGCCTGGCGTGGCATGCGAGTCAGTAGTTATACCGACTTCATACTTACCAAGATAGAGCGTATCAAAGAGATAGAAAATCTACAAGGCGACACCCTTGTCAGTGAGGGTATTGACGCCAACTATATGGACATCATCAACTATGCGGTCTTCGGAGCGATTAAGTTGAGTGAGGCTCAATGAGAAATATTATTGTAAATATCGCCCGCTTCATTGTCTCTGTGACATTCATCCTTTCGGGATTTGTCAAGGCAGTTGATCCTGTGGGCACACAATATAAAATAGCCGACTATCTGGCGGTCTTGCATCTAGGTCAATATATCCCGGATTTCATGACCCTGTTTGTGTCCGTGCTTTTGTCGGCTGCTGAGTTTTGGCTCGGCGTATGTCTGTTATTTGCCATCCGTAGGCGTGTGGTGACACGCTGTATATTGGGATGGCTCCTGATACTGACTCCGCTGACACTGTGGCTGGCTATCTCCAACCCCATCAGTGATTGTGGATGTTTCGGTGATGCTGTTGTGCTGACCAACTGGCAGACTTTCTGGAAGAATGTCATACTCCTCGGTTGTACCATCCTCTGTGTGCTACATCCCTTCGACATGCTTCGTTTCATATCCAAGTCTAACCAGTGGATTGTGATGAATTTCACTGCCCTGTTTATCTTCATTGTATCAGGACGAGCACTCTATGACCTACCTTACTTCGATTTCCGTCCTTACCATATAGGAACCGATCTTCGAGCAGGTTGGCAAAAGATGATGGAAGGGGAAGAATCCCCTTACGCAGATTTCTTCATCGAACGTGCAGGTGGGAACGATATAACAGACTCACTACTCAATCTCAAGGGCTACAATTTCCTTTTGGTGTCGCCCCATCTTGAACAGGCTGACGAGAGCCAGTTTGACAAGATTAACGAAATATTTGAGTATGCGCAAGAACATGATTATCCTTGGTTTGGGTTGACAGCAAGCAGTGAAAGATACATCAACAGATGGGTCAATGCGACTGGGGCTGAATATGAGTTCTGCCAGACGGATGACATTGTACTGAAGACCATCATACGTAGCAATCCAGGGCTACTGTTGCTTCATGATGGTAAAATCATCCGTAAATGGAGCAATAATAGTTTGCCCGACGAGACTGTGCTTTCCAAACCGCTGGAGCAGTTGGAAATAGGACAGATGCCCGAAGACTCCGTACCCAAGAAGATTATGACCATCATTCTGTGGTACGTTTTGCCCCTCATCCTGCTCACGCTGGCTGACCGCTTTTGGGCATGGACACAATGGATTAAGAAGAAAGAAAAGTCAAACATATTATATCATTTTTTAAAACGTAAAGACATGAGAAAGAAAATTGTAGCAGGAAACTGGAAGATGAACCTGAACCTGCAAGAAGGTGTAGCATTGGCTAAAGAACTGAACGAGGCACTTGCTGCCGACAAACCCAACTGCGGTGTAATCATTTGCACCCCATTCATCCACTTGGCTTCTGTAGCCCAGGTAATCAATCAGGATGTAATTGGTCTGGGCGCTGAGAACTGTGCAGACAAGGAGAAGGGCGCTTTTACAGGTGAGGTATCTGCAGAGATGGTAAAATCTACTGGTGCCCAGTATGTGATTTTGGGTCACTCAGAGCGTCGTGAGTACTACAAAGAGACTCCTGAGATTCTGAAGGAGAAGGTATTGCTCGCCCTGAAGAATGGTTTGAAAGTGATTTTCTGTATCGGCGAGACTCTCGAAGAGCGCGAGGCCAACAAGCAGAACGAGGTGGTAAAAGCCGAACTCGAAGGTAGTGTATTCAATCTCTCAGAAGAAGACTTCCGCAAGATTGTGATTGCCTATGAGCCAATCTGGGCTATCGGAACTGGTAAGACAGCTACTGCTGACCAGGCTGAGGAGATTCACGCTTATATCCGTTCTATTGTTGCTGAGAAATACGGTCAGGCTGTAGCAGAAGATACCAGCATCCTCTATGGTGGTAGCTGCAAAGCCAGCAACGCTCCCGAGCTGTTTGCAAAGCCCGACATCGATGGTGGCCTGATTGGTGGTGCTTCACTGAAGTGTGCCGATTTCAAGGGAATTATCGACGCTTGGAAATAATGAGCAAGTTCGCTTATATATTCATTCTGTGTATTGGTATGTGTATGCATGCCAATGCACAGACTTTTACTGAACGCGTACAGCAGAAGCAGCAGGGAAAAGGTACCGTTATTATTCAGCAAAGCAAGGAAATTGACGACCTGGTGAACGACCCAACGGCTACTGGGACTCAAGGCAGTACTCCCAAGCAGCCAACTGGTAACCCAAGACCGTCAACGGATAACCAGAAACCGGTATCCCATACCCAACAGCCCAGTAGTAACACTCAACAGTCAACGGCTAATAATCAGCAGCAGACTACCGACGATCAGGACAGCACCACAGAGACACCCAAACCACGGGCAACTCATAAGGTGACAGGATATCGAGTACAAGCTTTCGCCGGTGGTAATTCACGCAAAGACAGGCAGACTGCAGAGCAAATTCGCAACAACATCAAGTCGCAATTTCCCAACATCTCTGTCTATGTGCACTTTTACTCTCCCCGTTGGATATGTCGTGTAGGTAATTTCCGTACCTACGAGGAGGCTCACCAGATGATGGTTCGCCTGCAAAATATGGGCTATAAACAAGCCACCGTTGTCAAAGGCAAAATAACCGTAGCTTACTGATTATGAAATTAGAACCAGAATATAGAGAAGGACTTGAAGAACTGGCCGTTCACTACAAGAATGTGCTTGGCCTGTTAGGTGAAGACCCTTCACGCGAAGGTCTGCTGAAGACTCCTATGCGCGTAGCAAAAGCCATGCAGTTCCTCACCCAGGGTTACACTCAGGATGCCCACCAAGTACTTAACAGTGCCCTTTTTAAAGAAGACTATTCACAAATGGTTATTGTGAAAGACATCGACTTCTTTTCTCTCTGTGAGCATCACATGCTACCCTTCTATGGCAAGGCACATGTAGCCTATATTCCCAATGGCTATATCACAGGACTCTCCAAGATTGCCCGTGTAGTTGATATTTTTGCTCATCGCCTGCAAGTACAGGAACGCATGACACTTCAAATCAAAGAATGCATTGAGCAAACACTCCATCCACTGGGAGTCATGGTTGTTATTGAAGCCCGTCACATGTGCATGCAGATGCGTGGTGTGGAGAAACAGAACTCCATCACTACCACCAGTGATTTCAGTGGTGCCTTCAATCAGGCAAAGACTCGTCAGGAATTCATGAACTTGATACATAGTAACGCATAATTTTAAGATAGACTAACAATCAAAAAACCTTTCAAATCATGGAACAAGACTCAAGAAACTCATATCGCACTCAACAATCACTCCCTCAGGAATTTTATCATAGTTGCTTAGGGAAAATCGTTATCCTTGCCGTATTCTTGCTCGTTCTCTTCGTGATAGCCGTTATCACCGTTCCGTCCGATGAGAAGATGGAGCGCGAAACAATGGATAATATCCGAGAATGCATCCAAGACAACGACAGCATCAAGGGTGATGGCATTGACGATGCAGTGGCTAATTGCGGCAGAATCTTCTCCGAGATTGATACTGCCACCGTTGATGACAAAGAAGTGATGGAAGCTTTCCACAAGTACAACAAACTGGAGATATACCGTCACAGTTTCTATTCTACTGCACGTTTACGCAACAATCTCAGTGCAGAAGGTATCCGCGTGGGAATTGGTATCTTCAATATGGTGATTCCAACCGTTAAGTACAGCGATATCATTCTCTTTGTTTCTACAATTAAGAATTATAATAAGGAGCGACTGATTGAACCGCCCACACAAGATGAGTATGTTGGTGAAAACCCCAACATCAAGGAATACCACTACTTGGGCGATCCTGACAATTAAATCCTTTCTCCTGGGAAAAGAAAAAGCCTTGCAAACAAACTGTCTGCAAGGCTTTCTTTGTAGCGGGAGGGGGACCCGAACCCTCGACCTCCGGATTATGAATCCGACGCTCTAACCAGCTGAGCTACCCCGCCATCCAATTTCAAGGTATTCCTTAAATCGGCTGCAAAGGTAATACATTTTATTTAATTCACAAAACTTTTTTCCTAAAAAACTTTCTATTTCGAATATTTTTTGTATTTTTGCAACATAGAAACTAACCTTTTGGACTATGCACAAAAACATTCTTAAAAAAGAATACCCCTTATCGGCGAAGTCGCCCAAGATTGTTTGGGAGATGATTAGTAATGCTGCCGGATTGCAGAAATGGCTTGCTGATGTAGTAAAACAAGAAGGCGATCTGCTCACATTCACATGGGGACACCCATGGACTGAGCGCGACACAAAAGTTTCAAAACTGCTTGAGCTTGAAAAGTACAGTCACATTAAGATGAAATGGGACTATCAGGAAGACGACCCTGAAGCCTATTGGGAAATGCGCATTGAGCAAAGTGAGCTGACAGGACATCTCAACCTGCTCATTACCGACTATGCCGATCCTGAGGACATTGACGACTTGAGCGATCTTTGGGATGCCAACATGGAGCGTCTCCATCGCGTCAGTGGTTTCCTGCTGTAATCATGGACACAAAGCCGAAAGTGATATGTTGATCTTTTCTATCGGACTTTAGCATCCTTTTGACAACAAGCAATTGAATCATTTTCCTCGAAAGTTTTGCGCGTTCGGCTTTTTTGTGTACCTTTGCAGTCCAGATATGTTTCGAATCAAGAAATTAGACATATTTATCATCAAGCAGTTCGGACTGCTGTTTATCGGAACGTTCTTCATCTGCCAGTTTGTGCTGATGATGCAATTTCTGTGGCGCTATGTTGACGAACTGATTGGCAAGGGACTGTCGCTGGAGGTAATGGCCCAGTTCTTCTGGTACATGGGACTGATGCTGATGCCGCAGGCTTTCCCACTTGCCATCTTGTTGAGTTCGCTGATAGCCTTCGGTAATCTGGGTGAAAGTTCGGAATTGACAGCTATCAAGGCGGCTGGCATCTCCATGTTGCAAGCCATGCGGTCGCTGATAGTCATCGTGCTGATAATATCAGGTATCTCTTTCTATTTCCAGGAGGTAATAGGCCCGAAATCTTTTATTTCATTCCGCCAACTACTGATATCCATGCAACAGAAGAATCCGGAAGTGGAGATACCTGAAGGAATTTTCTACGACGGCATCAGAGGCTCCAATATCTATGTTCAGAAGAAGGACATGCAGACAGGTATGCTGTATGGAATCATGATTTATCGCATGAACGGCGGATATGATGATGCGGCGGTTATATTGGCTGACTCCGGACGCATGCAGACTACGGAGGAAAAGAAACATCTGATTCTGTCACTCTACAGCGGAGAGTGGTTTGAGAATATGCGTTCACAAGACGTGGCGGGTTCAGCCAATATTCCGTATAGGAGAGAAACTTTCTCAAACAAACGCATCGTACTTGATTTTGACGGAGACTTTAATATGCAGGAGGCCGGATGGATTGCCAGTGATGCCCGTTCCAAAAGTTTAGGTAAAATTCTGCATGACTTGGATTCCATACGCGAGTTTAACGATTCTGTGGGTCACCAGTTCTATCACGAAGCAAAAATGGCGGCTTTCTATCGACCATCCATCAGCAAAAAGGATTCGCTGAAGGCTGTTGAGAGCGTGAAAAAAGACGTATTGAACTTCGACTCGGTATATAACAATTTGGCACCTGAAGCCAAACAGCGTGTAATGAAAATGGCCGTTAGCGATGCGCAGGCTGCCGCTTCCGATCTCGAGTTCAAAGGCGATTATTCCGATGCGCTCAATAGCAATGACCGAGCACACATGATAGAAGCCATCAATAAAGTCACGCTCTCCCTTTCATGCCTGATTTTCTTCTTTATCGGAGCACCTTTGGGAGCTATCATCCGCAAAGGAGGACTGGGCGTTCCTGTGATTATATCGGTTTTGGTGTTCATTGTTTACTATATCCTGGAGAATACGGGTATGAGAATGGCTCGTGACGACATTTGGACCGTATGGTTCGGTAAATTATTAGGTACTTGCGTGCTGACTCCTATTGCCGTCTTCTTCACATACAAAGCCAACAACGACTCGGTAGTCTTCAACATTGATCTCTACAAGCAGATATTGTTCACGATGCTGGGCATCCGCAGCAAACGGCATGTAGCGATGAAGGAGGTCATTATCGAGGATCCTATCTACATGGCAGACGCCTATCATCTGTTGCGCATCAACAAGGACATTGCCGCCTATAGTGCTGAACACCAGTTGCTGCACTTGCCTAACCCCATTAAGGTTTTCTTCCGTCCTGGCGATGACCAGACTATCCGCCACATCAACGACGAACTGGAAGAAACCATCGAGGACCTGTCGAACACCAAAGACAGGACGGTTCTTACGTTGCTCAACCACTACCCCATCGTGGCAACACATGCCCATACCCGCCCATTCCGTCAGAAATGGCTCAACATCATCACGGGTCTGGTACTACCTGTCGGTATCTTCTTTTATATCAGAATGTGCCGCTTCCGTCTGCGCCTGCGCAAAGACCTGCATATCATCACCCAGACCAACGAACAGATGGTGCAGCATATATCAGCCACCTATTCGCAAGAACCCATTACATTGGAAGAGCTGGAAAAAATGCCTTTCGTTACAGAATTGGTGAATGATATTAATAATAAATAATGTGTAACTACATGAAATTGACATATGGAGAATTATAAACTGAATACTATCGACGAAGCTTTGGAGGATTTCCGAGAAGGTAAATTCGTGATTGTCGTAGATGATGAAGACCGCGAAAATGAGGGCGATCTGATTTGTGCTGCTGAGAAAATAACACCAGAAATGGTAAACTTCATGCTGAAGAACGCGCGAGGATTACTCTGTGCCCCCATCACTATCAGCCGCAGTCAGGAACTGGACCTGCCCCACCAAGTGCAAGACAATACATCCTTGTTGGGAACCCCCTTCACAGTCACCATTGACAAGATAGAAGGATGTACTACCGGTGTCTCTGCTCACGACCGAGCTGCTACTATCAAGGCACTGGCCGACCCCGCTTCAACACCACAGACTTTCGGCAGACCTGGTCACATAAATCCTCTTTATGCACAAGACAATGGTGTGTTGCGCCGTAGCGGACACACAGAAGCCGCTATTGACCTTTGCAAATTGTCGGGACTCTATCCGGTCGGAGCACTGATGGAAATTATGAACGACGATGGCACCATGGCTCGCATGCCACAGCTGATGGAATTCGCACAGAAGCACCAGCTGAAGATTATCACCATCAAGGACATGATTGCCTACCGCTTGAAAAAGGAATCACTCATTGAAGTGGGCGAAGAAGCTGAATTACCTACAGAATATGGCCATTTCAAACTGATTCCCTTCCGACAAATCAGCAACGGCTTAGAGCACATGGCACTCATTAAGGGCGAATGGAAAGAAGACGAGCCCATACTGGTTCGCGTACATTCTTCCTGTATGACTGGCGATATCCTTGGGTCGAAACGCTGTGACTGTGGAGAGCAGTTGCATAAGGCCATGCAAGCCATCGAACAAGAAGGAAAAGGTGTGATTATCTATATGCAGCAAGAAGGACGCGGTATCGGACTGATGAACAAAATCGCAGCCTATAAACTGCAGGAGCAAGGATATGATACGGTAGATGCCAATGTGCACTTGGGCTTTAAACCTGATGAACGGGATTATGGTTGCGGAGCACAGATGCTGCGCCACCTTGGGGTTCACAAAATGCGATTACTGACGAACAATCCCGTCAAGCGCGTGGGATTAGAAGCCTACGGACTGGAAATCGTAGAAAACGTACCTATCGAGGTTACACCCAACCCTTATAACCTGCGATATCTCGAAACAAAGAAGAACCGCATGGGTCACACTTTACATCTGAAATAGTGCTAATAGCCGCTTAATATTACAAAAAAGTGAAAAAATGACGTTTTTCTTCTTGAAAAAAGAATAATTTGATTAATTTTGCAGCAATAAAATAACACTAACGACAAATATGGCACAATTATCTGATCGTTTACAGCGCTTAGCACCATCTGCAACGCTGGCTATGTCACAGAAAAGTTCAGAGATGAAAGCACAGGGCATCGATGTCATCAACATGAGCGTCGGCGAACCTGATTTCAACACTCCCGATCATATCAAACAAGCCGCCAAACTGGCTATTGACGAGAACTACTCTCGCTACTCTCCTGTTCCAGGCTATCCAGACCTCCGTCAGGCAATAGCCCGTAAGCTGGAGCGTGAGAATCACCTACACTACCAGCCATCTGAGATTTTGGTCTCAAATGGTGCTAAACAGAGTGTCTGCAACACCGTCATGGCTTTGATTAATCCTGGCGATGAGGTAATCATCCCTGCCCCCTATTGGGTAAGCTATCCCCAAATGGTACTGCTGGCTGGCGGTAAACCTGTGATTGTGGAGGCAGGTTTTGAACAGAACTTCAAAATGACACCAGAACAGTTAGAGGCAGCCATTACACCTAAGACCCGCCTTTTGATACTTTGTTCTCCCAGCAATCCTACCGGCAGTGTTTACGACAAGGCAGAACTGGAAGGATTAGCCAATGTCATTAAGCGTCATGAAGACCTTTTTGTTCTCGCAGACGAAATCTACGAGCATATTAATTATGTAGGCAAACACGAAAGCATCGCTCAGTTTGACGGTATGAAGGAACGCAGCATCATTGTGAATGGTGTCAGCAAGGCCTATGCCATGACGGGATGGCGCATTGGATACATTGCCGCCCCTGAATGGATTGTCAAGGGATGCAACAAACTGCAAGGCCAGTACACCAGTGGTCCATGTTCTGTCAGTCAGAAGGCTGCTGAATATGCCTATATATCCAGTCAGGATTGTGTAGAACAGATGCGCCAGGCCTTCGAACGCCGTAGGGATTTGATTGTGAAATTGGCCAAAGATATCCCCGGCTTAGAAGTCAATGTTCCTGAGGGTGCTTTCTACCTGTTCCCCAAATGCTCAAGTTTCTATGGCAAGAAGAGTTCTGAAGGCTATGCCGTCAACAATTCTACCGACCTTGCACTCTATCTTTTGGAGAAAGGACACGTAGCAACAGTGGGCGGCGACGCGTTTGGTGACCCCAATTGTTTCCGCATGAGCTATGCAACCAGTGACGAAAATATTGTGGAGGCAATGAGGCGTATCAAGGAAGTACTAGCAGACCTCCATTAAAAAATTGATAATAATCAAGTTAAAAGTTCTTAAATAGGCAATTTAAATGCCGTAAATTGTTATCTTTGCCCATTGATAGGCGCTATGGAAAAGCGCTATGTCAGACCTAGGACAAGGCAAGTAACATTAAATCAGAAAGATATATATTACAAACTTAATTTTTTAATAACTAAAATTTAAACTTTCAAAATTATGGCAACTACACAAAAAGCAGCCCCCGCAAAGAAGAGCTCGGGCTTCACAGGAGTTAAAGACGCATGGATTATCCTCGTAATTTGCGCTATCGCAGGTTACAGCGTATGGTACTTTGTAATGGGTAACCCCGACAACTTCGTTGGTGGCGATCGTACCGGACACCCCGCAAACCTGTTAGGTACTGTTTATAAAGGAGGTTTCGTAGTAGGTCTTATCCTGACTCTGTTGTTCACCGTTATCTGCCTCGGTATCGAGCGTTTCTTCGCTATCAAGACCGCTTCAGGTAAGATGAATCTGGCTAAGTTCACTGCCGACGTAAAGGCTGCAATCAAGGCTCAGGACTTTGCTAAGGCAAAGGATCTCTGCAACAAGATGCAGGGTACTGTTGGTAATGTTGTACAGCAGTCTATCGCTATGTATCAGACCGTTGAGACCGATGATACACTGAAGAAGGCCGCTAAGATTGCTAAGATTCAGCAGGCTCACGAAGAGGCTACCCAGCTGGAGATGCCTACCCTGCAGATGAACATGGCAATGATTGCTACCATCGTATCTCTGGGTACTCTGACCGCTCTGTTCGGTACTGTGCTTGGTATGATCGGATCGTTCCAGGCTCTGTCTGCTGGTGGTGGTGCTGACTCTATGGCTCTGTCTGCCGGTATTTCTGAGGCCCTTGTGAACACAGCATCTGGTATTTTGACCTCTTGGGTTGCTACCGTTGTTTACAACTTCTTCTCTAACAAGATCGACAAGCTGACTTACGCTCTCGACGAGATCGGTTTCACTATCGCAGCTACATACGATTCTAACCACAACGAGGCTTAATCTTTAGTTCCATTTCAAAACTTTTAAAACCGTTTTAGAATGGCTAAAATTAAGATACAGAAAAAAGACATCTGGATTGACATGACGCCTATGTCAGACGTGATGACGCTGCTTCTGTGTTTCTTCATGTTGACCTCAACATTCTTGACACCGGAACCAGTATCAGTCACCGCGCCTAACTCAGTGTCAGAGCTGAAGATACCAGAGCAAGATGTCCTCAACATTCTGGTTACGCCAGAGGGGAAGGTCTTCTGTGGTACTGAAAACAAGAACAACATGCAGGCAATGCTCGACATCATGACCGATAAGTTTGGTGTCCAGCTGAACCCCACCCAAGTCAAGCACTTCCGCGAAGATGCTATGGTAGGTGCCAGCATGGCTCAGTTGGCAGCATACCTCAGCCTTGAACCTGAGAAGATGGGCGAGGAAATCCAGAAGCTCGGTCTTCCTCTTGACAGTATCAAGGGAGGCAAGAGCGAATTCCAAGAGTGGGTCACAGCGGCCCGCGATGCTAATCCTGACATCAAACTCGCTATCAAATGCGACTCGAAGACCCCTTATGCGGCTATCAAGAAGCTGATGTCAGAACTTCAGGACATGAACGAGAACCGTTTCCAACTCATTACGAATCTCGATGTTAAACGTTTAAACGAATAGTACTATGGCAAAAAAGAATCTATCCAAACAGAAAAAAATGGATACCCGCGTGAACTTCACGCCAATGGTAGACATGATGATGCTGTTGATCACGTTCTTCATGCTCTGTACTACACTGGCTAAGCCGCAGGCTATGCAGCTGACAATGCCATCAAACGACGACACGAAGAATCTGAGTGAAGAACAGAAACAGGTGACCAAGGCTTCTCACACCATCACCCTGTACCTTGCTTCTAACAACAAGGTTTACTACATTGCCGGTCTGCCCAACTACGATGATCCCTCATGCGTGAAGGAGACCACCTACGGCAAGGATGGTATTGAGAAAGTTCTCAATGAGCATACTACCGAGGAAGGTATCAATCCTATTGCCAAGATTAAGATGGCTAAGAAGGAGTTGGATGCCAAGAAGAATGAGTATAACTCAAAGATGACAGATGAGCAGTATCAGGAAGCGCTCAAGAAGCTGAAGAAGGGTGAACTCCCCAACGGCGAGAAAGTTCCTACACTGACAGTCATCATCCGTCCTCTGAACACTGCTACGTATGAAAATATGGTGGCAGCCCTCGACGAGATGCTCATTAGCAATGTTGATAAGTATGTCATTGACAATGTTGACAAGATGAGTGATGATGATAAGGCACTCATCCAAAAGGCAGGTGTCAAGTGATTAACCCTAAAAAGTAGAAAAGAACTATGGGAAAAATAGATCTTATAGACAATGGCTGGGTTGACCTCGTATTCGAAGGTAAGAACCAAGCATACGGAGCTTATCAACTGCGCAAAAATACTGGTGCTCGTAACCTGAAGGCCATCATCACGATGTTCGTTATGTTCGCAATCATAGCAGCTATCGTAATTGCTAAGGTTTCTATCGAGAACTACATCGCATCACAGAATGCAGCCATTGAGGCAGACGTAGAGCTCCAGAGCCTGGCTGAGAAGAAAGAAGCTAAGGTTGAGAAGAAAGATGAGCCCGAACCAGAGAAAATTGAGGTTGAGCGCGTTAAGAGCTCTGTAGCCTTCACCGTTCCTGAAATCAAGAAGGATAATGAAGTGAAGGAAGATCAGGAGATGAAATCTCAGGAAGAACTGCAACAGACCAACACCGCTATCGGTGCCTTCACTGTGGAGGGTAATGACGAGACAGCCGGTGAGGTGTTGAAAGCCAAGGAAGTCATTGCTGAACCCGAGCCACCAAAGGTGGAGGAGACCAAGGTCTTCGACGTGGTAGAGCAGATGCCTTCATTCCCTGGTGGACAAGGTGCTCTGATGCAGTGGCTGGCCAGCAACATCAAGTATCCGGTTGTAGCTGAAGAGAATGGTGTACAGGGTCGCGTAGTATGTACCTTCGTGGTAGAGCGCGATGGATCCATCACCGACGTAAAAGTTGTTCGTGGTGTTGATCCCTCACTGGATAAGGAGGCTGTACGTGTGCTCAAGCAGATGCCAAGCTGGATTCCTGGTAAGCAGAACGGTTCTGCCGTACGTGTAAAGTACACAGTTCCTGTAACCTTCAAACTCCAGTAATCGATGACGAAATTCAACAAGATCGTTGGATTAGCACTAATCTTAGGCTTGCTCCACGCATGTGGGAGCAAGCCTAATCCCGAAAAGGAAGAAGCATATCAGAAAGCTGCTGAGAAATTTGTAGCCGACGAGAGCTTCTTCCCTATTCTTGATGAAGAACTCTTCTATTTCAACAGTCAGCGTGTGGACACCATCGGTGTTGAATACATGAACGAGCAGGAGGCTGTCGAGAAACTGCTGAAGCAGGAAACGTGGTTAGCTTTTACCACCCGCGACTATACTGCCAAAGAGAAGAAGAGTCTGCAAGACCATAAGTTTCTGCCCCGTGCGATACCCATCGCCTATGACGGTCTTTCTATCATCGTGAATAACAGCAATCCCGACTCGTGCATCACCATCAAGGACTTTGCACGTATCCTGAAGGGAGAAGTTACCAAGTGGGGCGAAATCTATCCCAACTCCAAGTTAGGCGCTATTGATGTTGTATTCGACAATCCCCTGTCGAGCACGGTGCGCTGGTGTGTAGACTCCATCCTCGGAGGGAAAGAGTTTACAAACCCCAATATCGGAGCTGTGAAAACCAGTGCTGCAGTGATTGACTATGTGGAGAAACACGAAAACTCCCTGGGTATCATCGGAAGCAACTGGCTCAACGACAAACGTGATACCACGAATGTCACCTTCAAGAAGAATATAACAGTGATGGGCGTGTCCAAGTTGGATTCAGCCACGAAAGCAAACAGCTGGAAGCCCTATCAATACTATTTATATAATGGTAATTACCCGTTGCGTCGCACCATCTATGCATTGCTGAATGACACACGCAATGGTACGCCCTCGGCGTTTACACATTTCTGCCAGTTGCCCAAGGGACAGCTGATTATCCTCCGTTCAGGGCTGTTACCCCAGACGGCAAACATGAATGTGAGACAAATAATTGTCAATAAAGAATAAACGATTCCGTCGCACAAACGTCATAAGGATATAGAGACTAAAAACAAGAAGTTTAACCTATTCATATAATAAGGAATTATGAAAGCAATTAAATATTTGGTAATGGGAGTACTGATGTTAGGATTCGGTACTCAGGTGAATGCGCAGGACGGCACAAAGGCCGACATCGACGCAGTGAAGAGAATCATTAGTAGCAAACCCGCTGACCTTGAGAAGCAGATGAAGCCTTACTACAAGGAGAACAGGAAGAATGCCGAAATGATGTATGCTTTCGGTCGTGCTTTCTACGAGGCAGGCGACACAGCCAATGCACGCATTTATGCCGAGCATGCACTGACAGCCTCAAAGAACAAGTACGCTCCTGCCTACGTGATGTTGGGCGACATCGCTGCCTTAAGTGATGATGGCGGTGCTGCTGCACAGTATTATGATCAGGCCATCTATTACGACAAGAAGTTGGCAGAGGCTTATCGCAAGTACGCTATGGTATATCGTAAGATTGACCCCAATGGCGCTGCACGTAAGTTGGACGAACTGAAGGCTAATTGTCCTGAGGTGAATGTTGACGCCATCAAGGGTCACATCTACATGGTAGCAGGCGACGAGAAGTCAGCATACAATGAGTTCAAGAAGGTGCCCATCGCACAGTTGGACAAGGACTATATCAACGAGTTTGCACGTGCCAGCTACTTCCAGGGCCACTTTGAGGATGCACTTGCAGCCTGCGAGCAGGGCCTGAAGGATAAGCCCCGCAATGCCACCTTCACCCGTCTGGCTATGTTCAGCAACTATGAGTTGAAGAACTACGATGCGGCTAAGGCTTACATCTACAAGTATTTCAACGAGACCGACAGTGCTAAGTATTCTGAGTACGACCACTACTATTCAGCATTGATCTACGATGCACTGGGTGAGCAGCAGAATGCTTTCAGTGAGTACGACAAGGCTCTGGCATTGGTAAACGACTCTTCAATGATTAAGAAGTGGGCCATTCTGAAGACCCTCTCTGATGCCTATCTGAAGAACAAGGATTTTGCCAAGGCTACCGATTATTACAAGCAGATGTTGGCCAACAAGAAGGACCTGACCTACGATGATGAGGAAGGACTGGCTAATATCTACACCAAGGATGGTGACGCTTCTGCTGATCATGCCAAGAAGATAGAGATGATCAAGAAGGCTGACGAAGTTTATGCCCAGTTGGTTCAGAAATATCCCACTCAGGAAGTTTATTCCACCTACATGCGTGCTAATCTGAACAATAAGCTTGACAAGGATATGGAGAAGAGTCTGGCTAAGCCTTACTACGAGAAGTTGGCTTCGCTGTTGGCTGGCAAGAGCGACCGCACAAAGGGTCAGGACACCATGCTGAAGACTGCTTACCACTACCTGATGTTCAATGCCTACATCAACAAGAACATTGATGGTGCCAAGGCATTTGCCGGGAAGATTCTCCAGATCGACCCAGAGTACAATGCTGCTCTGCAGATTCAGGCACTGAAATAATAAGATTAAAATCCAGAAGGGGCGTGAGCAATATTCCTCATGTCCCTTCTTTAAAACCTAAAACGTTAATCATGAACCCAAAGAAACTGTTTCATCTTTTATCCATATCAAGCCTTGTCATTCTTGTTGCACTGACAGGGTGTGACAGCATGCAGCGAAAGGGGTTCTCAGGCAAGAATAAAGACTTTACCCAAGACTCGATGATCGAGCAGGTGATGGAAAAGGATTTGGACAGCGCCCTAAAAGTGATTGACAATTTAGAAAGCAAGAAAAAAATTTCCGAGGGGAAAGCCAACTACTATCGTGGACAGATACACTACAAATTAGGGCAGGAGCTCAGTGCCGAGCTATACTTCAAACGCTCGCTGGTCAATGACGACCTGTTGCAGGAACGTCCTTCCATGTATTATTACGTCTCCGATCAGCTGTCCACCATCCTCACGGTCAAAGGCGATCAGGAAGGAGCTATCGACATTGCGACGGAAGCCTATTCCGTTATCCAGAAGGACACCACTCAGATTGGACACTACTGGTCGGCTATTCTCCTCCACGACATCGGTTATAGTCAGATGCAGTTAGGTCACTATACCGAGGCAGAGAAGAACTTCAAGCAGGCATGGACCACACTCAAACAATTAGCCAGTGTCAATCCCACCTTTGATCACCTTTATACCTGGTCGCGCATCACCTATAATATAATAGATGCCTACACCAGTACCGAACAATTTGAAGAAGCAGAAAAATGGATTCCCCAAGCCGAAGAGGCTATCGCCCGCATGTCGTCACATCCGGAATGCACTAAGACAATCGCTGAAGAATATGCTGCCGGCATCAATACCCACAAAGCGCTGGTCTATATCAAGACCAATCGCCCCAAGGAGGCACAAATGGCTTATCAGCGATTTGTAGGTACCGACTATTCGAAAACCAGCAAGGGGCTCATCGAACATAGTGAATATCTGGAGCTTGCTGAGCGTTGGAACGATTTGGCCGACATCACCCCAAAGGTCGATTCCGTCATTCAGTCATGGGACACTCCCCTATCGCTCTATTACCTGAAGTCCTATCTGACACCCTATCTGAAAGCTTATCTCAGATCAGGACGCACGAAACAAGCCCTTAAAATGGCTGAGCGCATCGTTGATTCGTCAGATTCTATCTACAGATACGAACGCCAACATAATGCCGAAGAATTGGCCATCATGTATGAGACACAAGAGAAAGAGAATCAGATTGCCAAGCAACAGACTATGTTGCGTAATCAGATGTATATCGCCATTATGGTAGCGGTCATGCTGATACTCATCTCTATAGTGGTCATTACCTTGATTCGCCTGCGTAATGCCAAAAAACTATCGGAGAAGAACAAGGAGTTAGCCGAGAAGAACAAGGAACTGGTCTTTGCCAATAAGCGGGCTGAAGAATCATCACGCATGAAGACCGACTTCATCCAACAGATATCTCACGAGATACGCACCCCGCTGAACATCCTCAGCGGTTTCACCCAGGTGCTCACCTCACCGGAAGTAGAACTTGACGAAGCCGAACGTGCGGATATCAATACACGAATAACCACCAATACAAAGCGCATCACCGAGCTTGTAAATAAGATGATTGAACTGTCTGACATACACAGCAAGACCGTCATCGAACGTTCCGATGATGTCACTACGGTTCAGATAGCAGCCATGGCAGTGGAGAATTCCGATATACAGGGAATCAACCATCTCACTTTCAATCTGGAATTCGAGCAAGACGTTGACAAACCCATCCGCACCAATTCCCACTCTGCATCCCGCGCGTTGGCCCTGTTGCTGAACAACGCCGTGAAATTCACCAAGAAAGGCAGTATCGAACTCCGCATCACCATCGATGATGCCGCCCACATGGTAGTCTATACCGTGACAGATACAGGCATCGGAGTCCCCCCATACGAAGCCGAACGCATCTTCGAGGAGTTCACCCAATTAGACAATTATTATGATGGTACAGGTATCGGTCTTAGTGTGGCACGCAGTATCGCCCGCCGTTTAGGCGGTGATATCAAGCTCGACACCTCCTATACCAATGGTGCCCGCTTCGTCCTCACACTCCCCGACGAAGCATGATGTATATTCATAACAAACAAAAAGAAAAGGGCTCCCATTCGGAAGCCCTGTTTCTTTTCAACTGTTGCCGCAAGTTATGCAGGCAGGCTGATTGCCTCAGAAGGACAAACATCAGCACATGTGCCGCACTCTGTGCAAACATCAGGGTTGATAGAATACTTATCGCCCTCAGAAATAGCTCCTGCTGGGCACTCATCGATACATGTTCCACATGCGATGCAATCGTCACCAATTACGTATGCCATAATCTTTAATTATTTAAGTTGTTAATACTAATTACTTACTTTTAGTGATGCAAAGATAGACATATTTTTCGACATATACCTACTTTTAGGGAGATATTTTAATAATTTATACGGTGTCGAAATAATAAAAGAGGCCTTCACTGCGTTATTTTTAATGTGAAAAGACAAAGAATATTTCTCTTGGCGATACTTCTCGCCACTGTTATTTCGGGTTATGCTCAGGAGCGCCGCGTACAGCATAAGCCCTATATCGATTTGCGTCCTATGCATTTCGGCATAGTCGTTGGTACCCATCTGCAAGACATTGAGTTTGAGGATGTCGGTCTGCAAACACTGGTTGATGAGGATGGCAACACGAGCGAACACCTCATTATGACTGAGTGCGACAAGTGGAATCCGGGGTTCTCCGTCGGTGTTTTGGCAGAATTGCGACTGCACGAGAACTTTGCCCTGCGCTTCACGCCCTCCATGTATTTCGGAGCCAAGCACCTCTCCTTCCTTGACATGAAGCATCTTGAAGCCGATGGACAGCCCATCAAAACCACCCAGGATCTCAAGTGCACCTATGTGGGCTTCCCGCTGAATATCAAGTTTGCTGCTCCGCGTTTCAACAACTACCGCCCCTACATCACAGCGGGTGCCAGTGGCTTGATCAATCTCACGACAGGCGGCGAGGACAACATCAGTCTGAAACGATTCACCACCATGATAGAAGTCGGCATCGGATGCGACTTCTACTTGCCTTTCTTCAAGCTCATCCCCGAACTCAAGTTCTGCTACGGGTTAGGCAATTCGCTCGACACGAACCATATCAACGAACTGCGCGACACCAACAAGCGAGCCTTTGCAGGCAGTGTCAGTAGTGCGCAGTCCAAGATGATTATGCTCTCGTTTTATTTCGAGTGAAGCGTCAAAAATGCTAATTTCGAAGATACTTGCGTTCGAAAACAAAAATAAATCGAAATTTATTTTGTATTTTGCTCACTTATTCGTACCTTTGCACCCGCTTTCCGCGTAATCGCTGTCAGGAAGTAACGTGTTGCCTGTTATGTTGCGTTGGAACGATACAACAATTTAATAAGAAAAGAAATGGATCTAATTAAAGTTGCTGAAGAAGCATTTGCAACCGGCAAGAAGTTCCCAGAGTTCAAAGCTGGTGACACTGTAACTGTCGCTTACAAAATTATCGAGGGTTCTAAGGAGCGTATTCAGCTCTATCGTGGTGTTGTTATCAAGATTAGCGGTCATGGTGAGAAGAAGCGTTTCACCGTACGCAAGATGTCAGGCACCGTTGGTGTAGAGCGTATTTTCCCCATCGAGTCACCCAACATCGACTCTATCGAGGTCAACAAGGTTGGTAAGGTTCGCCGCGCTAAGCTTTACTATCTGCGCAAGCTCACAGGTAAGGCTGCCCGCATCAAGGAGAAGCGCCACAACATTGGTGAGTAATCAGTACGCTGACATTAACACAGCATAAAAAGAGAGGTTCTACCCTATAGATCCTCTCTTTTTTTTATGGCAAAGGGCCATGTCCCATGCAGGTTTAGAGCCCCTTGGTAAGGGACGGCTATAATGCAGGGCTATAGCCAATACATGATACCGTGCCTAATGCTGTTCCCATTGCGGTGAGGATACTAACCAGTATCTGAATCACCATTTTCCAAGTTTCTTTCTTCATAATCATTTTGTTTTTTGTCACACAGAAATCACGGAAATCGACGAAGTCGCTTCGCTAGTCGAAGAAATTCACAGAAATCTTAATCTATGCCGTGGGAAATCCAAGAATCTATCGGAGCACCAATGTTTCTGTGATTTCTGTGAATTTCTGTGTGACCTGAAAAATTCACTGCTTATCCCTCTGCGCTTGGACCGCTTGCATTGCCACCGCTGTGAGTGCTGCCACCCTCAGCCTCAGGGTCTTCGATGTCCCCGCTGTCACCCGAGGTCACGCGCTTCAGCACGTTGCCCTGCTCGTCGATGCAGGTAATCTGAATGGCGGTGTTCTTCAGCTCGTCCTTCACCTCCACTGAGGGAGTGAACACGATGCGACGGGTGGTGATCAGTCCAGCCTTCACGTCCTCCAAGCTCTCCACAGCCTTCGAACGCACACCGAAGCGCATGGTGCCGAGACCTGGCAGAGGTACTGAGTGA
>Ga0256405_10001465_pt1 | contig 63833 bp, 66 predicted proteins | sample RumenRJG_02DNA_FD_189096 | JGI IMG/M metagenome (GOLD analysis project Ga0256405, IMG submission 189096) | Bovine rumen microbial communities from Lethbridge, Alberta, Canada - RJG_02 | ecosystem: Host-associated > Mammals > Digestive system > Stomach > Rumen | place: Canada: Alberta... | reverse complement strand
TTTTTAAATGGTGCCGACTATAGGACTTGAACCTACCACCTACGCGTTACGAGTGCGTTGCTCTACCGGATGAGCTAAGTCGGCATCAGATCTTCAATGTGTAGCTTCCAAGATACGCAACTTTCTTCGAATAAGCGAATTCTTCCTTGGAACCGATTCTTATAATACCACGATTTTTGCAATCTGCACAAATTTGATCGATGATCTGTCTTTCCGCATCAAAAATATCGTCTTCGCTGTCACTCATCTTGAATAAGATCGTGCAGATATCGGAGAATCTGGAAAGACATACGGCATATACGAAAGGATCTTCCTTATAACGGCGAAGCGCACTGTAAAGGTTCTTGAGACGTTTGATCTCATTTTCTTTCTCTGCGATGTCTTCGACGAACTTGTAGTCGTTTCTGTGCTCGCTGATGTATTCTTCGAGCTGTCCGACACTTTCTTTGATCGCTCGTTTGCTTTTTTCAAGATCGAGCTTTGCGCCATAGCAGATGCCGTGATCCTTCAGGCATTCAAAAAGTTTCAGCTTGTCTTCGTCTTTCTTTCCCGAGGAAAGAGACCGGAAGGCGGAAGCATCTTCGATGCGGCAGATCTTCAGGATGATATTGGTATCATGAAGTCCCTCGACATGAGAGGCGACATCGGTTTCGTAAAGGAAGCTGTCGCTTTCTTTTTTATAGCCGAGCTCATCAAGAAGCTTTGCGACGGCCGTCTCCTCCGCCTTGAGCGGCGGTTCGATGCGAAGTGATGAGATGTTTTCTTTTTTCAGGTAGTCTGCCAGCAATTCATGAAAACTCATCACCGTTTTGCGGTCATAGTAATTGATCAGAAAACCGTGCGGAACATGGCCTGTGAGCTTCCCGGAAAAGAAAGATCCTTTTTTCTTTAAAAGCAGGCCGACGCCCTGGCAGATGCCCGCTTCATCCTCGAGTTCGAGGAAAGAAGCCTTTGCGCCTTTCGATACCATGTAGTCCGACCAGAAAGAGGTCTGATAGATACTGGTATCAGGTTCTGCGAAGGAGAATTCATTGAATTGTTTTGCATCGATCTCATGCAGTTTCATAAGTTCATTATAATATATTTTTTTTCGCAGATTGGCAGCTCCATGAAAGAAAAATGAATGTTTTTTTCATTGGAAAGGGCATTGCCCGAGATTTTCTTTACAAAAGCATTCAAATTCATAAAAATCCTTGATTATTAGGTTTTTTCGCATATTCTATGGTAGAATTATTACGTTTGAAATTAAGAAAGAAGAGAAAACGAAAAGAATGAAAGAAGTATTCGATTTTGATTTCTACGGTCGTAAGTTAAGCATCGAGACCGGTGAGATCGCAAAACAGGCCGGAGGGTCTGTACTGGTGAGGTATGGCGATACAGTCACACTGTCTACTGCCTGTGCCTCGAATGTTGCAAAAGACACTGATTTTTTCCCGCTGACGGTATCTTTTGAAGAAAAGCTCTACTCTGTCGGTAAGATCCCTGGCGGATTCTTAAGAAGAGAAGGCAGACCTTCAGAACATGCCACTTTGACGGCAAGACTGATCGACAGACCGATCCGTCCGTTATTCGCGGAAGGATTCCGTAATGAAGTTCAGGTTGTCAATACCGTTTTATCCACTGATACCGATTGTTCTCCTGAGATGTCCGCGATGCTCGGCGCATCTCTTGCCTTATGTATCTCCAACATTCCGTTTGACGGTCCGATCGCCGGCGTCAAGGTCGGTTATGTAGACGGACAGTTCGTCGTCAATCCGACAGTCGAACAGATGTCCAGATCTCTGATCGATCTTACAGTCGCAGGTACCAAAGAAGCCCTCAACATGGTCGAAGCAGGAGCTAAGGAAGTCGATGAAGACCTGATGCTCGATGCACTGATGTTCGGTCATGAAAAGGTCAAGGAACTCTGTGAGATGGAAGAGCAGATCATCGCCAAGGTCGGCAAAGAGAAGATGGAAGTCGTCCTTTACGAGATCGACGAACGCGTCAAAGAGTATGTCAATGCCAATGGCAAGGAAAGACTCGAAAAGGCCGTTTCGATCCATGACAAACTGGAATCCTACAATGCGCAGGAATCCATCACCAACGAGATGAAGGAACACTTCACGAACGACAGCGAACTGTCTGAGAAGGAAGCTGACAAGCTTGCCAAGCAGACAGGTGAATACTGCACACAGATCATTGCCGACGAAGTCAGAAGACTGATCTCCGATGAGAAGATCAGACCGGACGGCAGAGCTCTCGATGAGATCCGTCCTCTGGATTCACAGGTCGATCTGTTACCGAGAGTTCACGGTTCCGCTATGTTCACCCGCGGTCAGACGCAGGTCATCTCCGTTACGACTCTTGGTCCTTTGGGAGACAACCAGATCATCGATGATCTGACGGATGTCGAAGAAAAGAGATTCATGCATCAATACAACTTCCCGCCTTATTCCGTCGGTGAAGTCGGCAGGATGGGTTCTCCGGGCAGAAGAGAGATCGGTCACGGCGCTTTAGGTGAAAGAGCTCTCTTACAGGTCCTTCCTTCAGAAGAAGAATTCCCATATGCGATCCGTACGGTCGCGGAAGTCGTTGAATCCAACGGTTCCAGCTCACAGGCTTCGATCTGTGCAGGTACGATGTCTCTGATGGCAGCCGGTGTTCCGATCAAGGCTCCGGTAGCCGGTGTTGCGATGGGTCTTATCCAGAACGGCGAAAATTACTCCATCCTGACGGATATCCAGGGTATGGAAGACCACTATGGCGATATGGACTTCAAGGTCGCCGGCACAAGAGAAGGTATCACTGCTTTACAGATGGATATCAAGTGCAAGGGCATTACCAGAGAGATCTTCAAGGAAGCTCTGGCACAGGCTCACAAGGGCAGAATGGAGATCTTGGACAATATGGCTACGGCGATCGCCGAACCTAGAAGCGAAGTCAGCAAGTATGCGCCTAAGATGGTCACCTTCACGATCCCGACTGACAAGATCAGAGAAGTCATCGGTACCGGCGGTAAGGTCATCAACGATATCATCGACAAGTGCGATCAGGTCAAGATCGACATCGATGATGACGGCAAGGTCGTGATCTACCACACTTCCAAGGAAGCGATCGAAAAGGCGAAGGGCATGATCGATGAGATCACCAGAGAAGCCAAGGTCGGTGAGATCTATGATGCGACTGTCGTAAGACTTGAAAAGTTCGGCGCCTTCGTTGAACTGTTCAAGGGTACGGATGCACTCTTGCATGTTTCGAAGATCTCTCACGAGAGAGTCGACAAACCGGAGAGCGTCCTGAAGATCGGCGACAAGATCAAAGTCAAGGTCATGGAGATCGATGAGAAGGGCAGAGTAAACGTTTCTGCCAAGGAACTCTTACCGAAGCCTGAAAAGCCAGCCAAGAGCGAAAAGAGCGAAAAGGGCGAGCGCAGGGAAAAGAAAGAGTCCGTAAAAGAAGAAGTCAAGGAAGAACCGAAAGAGGAAAAGAAAAAACCGTTCGGTGAGATCCGTTTCTTCGGAAAGAAAAACTAAGCAATAAAAAATGATAGCTTGTAACTCAGCTATCATTTTTTTGTTTTAGCCGATGATCTCGATGTCGTGAGGATAGTGATTCAGCACCTCACAGCCGTCTTTTGTGACGACGACAAGATCTTCGATGCGGCAGCCCAGGGTCTCAGGATCATAGATGCCCGGTTCGATCGAGAAGATGTTGTTTGCTTCCGTGAGATCCTTGAAGGAAGCGGAGACATCGCCATACTCGTGATCTTCGATGCCGATGAAGTGTCCCAGGCGGTGAGTGAAGTATTTGCCATACCCGCCGTTTTCGATGACGTCTCTGGCGGTCTTGTCGATATCGCAGAGCCTGACGCCTTCTTTTACTTTTGCGGTAGCATCCTCGTTGGCTTTTCTGACCAGTTCATAGATATTCTTTTGTGCGTCGTCCGGTCCTTCTTTGAAGAAGAAGGTCCGGGTCATATCGGAACAGTAGCCCTGATAGACGCATCCTACATCGAAGAGGACCGCATCGCCTTTTTTCAGTTTCGTATCATCCGGCATGTGATGGGGATCGGCGGCGTTTCTGCCGAAGGCGACGATCGGTGAAAAGGAGTAAGCCTGCGCACCGAGTTCCTTATAGATATCGAGCATCTGGGCAGCGATCTGACGTTCTTCGACACCTTCATAGACCAGCGTCTTGAATCTTGCCATGGCCTCATCATTGATCCTTGAAGAGATGCGCATCAGTTCAAGTTCTTTCTCATCTTTGACGGCTCTGGTCTTATCGACCGGAAGCGATCCGTCGACGAAGTCTCTGGCGATGCCCGCCTTGATCATCGGAAGTAAGAATCTTGCCGCCAGCATCTTATCGACGCCTAAGACATCATCTTTGGAGATCTTTTCTGATACGAGCTTTGTGATATCATCGCCATCGCTGTAGCTTTCGATCTCAAGGCCTTCCATTTTTTCAAACGGGAACAGGGTATTCAGAAATAAGGCTGGCGCTTCATCCTTCTTTAACAGCAGGCCGAGGAAGCGTTCGCCCGGATAGATGTGCCTGTTTATCAGGTAATAGATCGCGATCGGATCGCTTATCAGCAAGGCATCGCAATCCGTTCTTTTCAATACGTTTTCGATTCTGTTTTTATTCATAATGCCACCTCCTCATTTATTCTAGCTTTTTCTATTCCGCGGACAAGGAATACTCTTCGTATTATAATAGAACTATGCGAATGAGAAAGAAAAAATGGGTCCTTCCGTTTCTTGAGCAGGAAAAAGAATATCTTGTTGAAGACATGAAAGGATTTGAAGAGGAAAGACCTCTGTATATCGAGATCGGCATGGGCATGGGTGATTTCATCACCCGGTCCGCTGCCCTTCATCCGGATATCTTTTATGTCGGATTGGAAAGAGAAGAGACCTGTGTTGCCAGGGCTATCAAAAAAGCCCGGGACCTCGATCTGAAAAACTTCAAGGTCTTACATGATGATGCGATGGATATCAGTGAGCTTTTCGATGAGGAAAGCGTGAGTCTGATCTATCTGCACTTTTCCGACCCCTGGCCGAAGAAAAGGACACACAAGAGGCGTCTGACCTATCCGACGTTTCTGAAAAGCTATGAAAAGATCCTGAAGAAAGACGGGATCCTCGTCTTCAAGACCGACAATCAGGATTTCTTTGCGGATTCCCTTACTTATTTCGAGACTTCCGCTTTTGAACTTTTGGAAAAAGATGAAGATTATTATAAGGAAGGCGAACCGATGACGGCGTATCAGGCGAAGTTCCATGCGGAAGGCAAGCCGATCTGTTACGCGAAATATAAGGTCAATAAGGTATAATGAGATGAGTATGAAGATCATAAGAAAGATGATATGCGCTTTACTGGTGCTGGCGTTATGCGGCTGTACGAGCGCAAAGAAATATACGTCATATACGATCTATCCGATCGGCTATCTGCTTTCCAGGATCGGCGGAAACAGGATCGAGACCGTCTCGATACAAAACCGCAATCTTGTCCAGTGTGCCAACCTTACGGAAGATTACCAGGACATCCTTTCCGATACGATGGTCTTATTTCATATCGGCAATCTGGAACCGTATATGGATCTTTATGATGATGAGATCAAGGCTTTGGGTGTCGATCTCAACGTCGGAGATCTTTCCATTCTGAACTGTCTTTACGAGTACAAACGATACACGCCGGTCATCGTCGACGGCAAGGTGTCTTTCGTGGAAGGCGAGTACTACGAAGGAGACATTTTCAACGAGATCGACATGTATGACCTCGACCCGTTCATCTGGCTTTCGCCAAGCGGCATGTACTGCATGGCGAAGGACGTCTATGAATACCTGTCCAACAATTACGTGGAACAGTCTTCCTTCTTCTCCGAGAACTACAAACAGGTCGCCGATGATTTGATCGCACTGGATGCTTCCTATCAGTCCCTTGCCAGCCGTCTGGTCAAGGAAAACAAGACGATCAAATTCGTCTCGATGACCGGATCCTTCGGCTGCTGGCAGAAAGACTTCGGTTTCCAGGTCTATCCGGTATGCCTTTCCAAATACGGAGCACTTCCTTCCGGCGCCCAGCTGGAAGCGATCAAGACCAGGATCAAGAACGATGATGTGCGTTTCATCGCATATGAGCCGAATATGTCCGAAGAGATGCTGGCGCTGATGGTTTCTCTGGAAGATGAGCTCGGACTCAAGAGGATCACGCTGCACAACATCTCGTCTCTGACGGCTTCGCAGGTCGAATCGGGCAAGGATTATCTGTCGCTGATGTATGAGAATCTTTCGGTCCTTGAAAGCATCGCCACTTCCTCTTCTTCAAATCCGTCAGGAGTCCAATATACAGAAACGGAAGGAGAATAAATGAAACTTCTACTGATCGATGGAAACTCTGTGCTGTTTCGGGCTTTCTATGCGACGAGCTATGGAAATATCATGAAAACTTCAAAAGGCGTATACACGAATGCGGTATACGCTTTTGCCAATATGCTCAACAAGGCGATCAAAACGATCGAACCGGACTATTGTGCGGTAGCCTTTGACAAGGGCAAGCATACCTTCCGTCATGACTTCGCTCCTGACTATAAGGCAGGCCGAAGGGAGACGCCGGAAGAACTGGTCAGCCAGTTCCAGCTGGTCCGTGAGATGCTGGAGGCATACCATCTTCCGTATTTTGAATTCGATACGATCGAAGCCGATGACATCATCGGTTCCTTGGCCAAGAAATATCAGATCGAGACCTGTGTCCTTTCTTCCGATCGGGATATGTTACAGCTGATCGATGATACGACCAGCGTCTACGTGATGAAAAAAGGCATGTCCGAGATCGCAAAGATGGATGAGGCTGCCCTTATGGATGAGTACGGGCTCAAGCCTTACCAGATCATCGACTATAAGGGTCTGGCCGGCGATAAGTCGGACAACATCAAAGGTGTCGAAGGCGTAGGTGATAAGACGGCTGTCAAACTGCTTAACGATTACGATACCTGCGAAGGGATCTACGAACACATCGATGAGATCAAAGGCAAACTCAAAGAAAAACTGATCAAAGACAAGGATTCCTGCTTCCTTTCCAAGCGTCTGGCGACCATCAAGACCGATGTGGATATCGAGGGGGATCTCGAAGATCTGAAGCTTGCTATCGACGAAGAGGGAAGAAATGACTTCTTTGAAAAATACGAGATGTATTCTTTGATCCGCAAAGTCGAGAAAAAAGAGAAACAGGAAGAAAACAAGTCGGTAACGATCGTAAATGAAGTAAGTGAACAGCTTCTGAATGACGCTCTCATCTATTTTGTTTCCGATGAATTCTCATATTATCAAAGAAAGATCTATGGAGCTGCTTTCGCCAATGAAAAAGGCGTCGAATACATCAGCCTGGAAGATCTGAAAAAAGACGGGAAGGCCTTATCCTACCTGGCAAGTGACAGAAAGAAGTATTTCTTCGATCTCAAGGCCGTGAAACATGCGCTGGATCATAACGGGATCGTTTTGGGAGGAAACAATGACGACGTCTGTCTGATGTGTTTCCTTTCCAACAACTACAACAGCGATCTCAAGGCCATCATCTTAAACTACGGTCTCGGGCAGATCGAAGAACTCAAGGATATTTTCGGAACGGAAAAGAAGCCTCTTGAACCGACAGCCGAGCAGCTGAGCAGCTATGGCGGAAATATCGCTTCCTGTCTCTATCAGGTCACGGGAAAGGTGAAAGCCGAGCTTTCCGAAAAGAAGATGGAAGACCTCTACGGGAAGATCGAACTGCCTCTGATAGACGTACTTTATGATATGGAAAAGCAGGGCGTCTATTGCGATGAAGCCGAACTCGATGAGATCGCCTCTGCGACAAAGAAGAAGATCGATGTCCTGGAGAAGAGGATCTATGATCTGGTCGGCCATGAATTCAATATCGCTTCCACCAAACAGCTGGCGGAGGTATTGTACGGCGAGCTCGATCTGCCTGACCTCAAAAAAGGTTCGACGAGCGCTGATGTACTGGGAAAACTGACGGAGTATCATCCGGTCATTTCCGATATCCTGGAATATCGCAAATACACCAAGCTGTATTCCACCTATGCGGAAGGGCTGAAGAAATACATACGGGAAGACGGCAAGATCCACACGATCTTCACCCAGATGATCACGGCGACCGGCAGACTGTCGAGCTATGATCCGAATTTACAGAACATCTCGGTCAGAGACGAAGACGGCAAGGAGATCCGCAAGGCATTCAAGCCTTCCAAAGGCAATGTGCTCATATCCAGCGACTATTCGCAAGTCGAACTGCGCGTTCTTTCATCACTTGCCGATGAAGAGAAGATGATCGATGCGTTCAACAGCGGCATCGATATCCATACCAAAACAGCGATGGATGTCTTCGGCATGAAGAAGGAAGAAGTGACCGATCTTGTCAGAAGACATGCCAAAGCGGTCAATTTCGGTGTCGTTTACGGCATTTCCGATTTCGGTCTGGCCAATCAGACCCAGCTTTCCTTCAAGGATGCCAAGAAGTTCATCGATGATTACTTCCTGACTTATCCGAATATCCGCGACTACATGGATGCGCAGGTCGCTTTCTGCAAGGAAAACGGTTATGTCAAGACGATGCTCAACCGTCGCCGCTACATCAAAGAGATCAACGACAGAAACTATATGATGCGTGAATTCGGCAAGAGAGCTGCCATGAACGCTTCCATACAGGGTTCGGCCGCCGATCTGATCAAGATCGCCATGGTCAATGCCTATAAAAAACTCAAGGAAGAGGGGCTGAAGTCCAAGCTGATCCTGCAGGTACATGACGAACTGATCTTCGATGTTCCGGAAGAAGAAGTGGAAAAGATGAAGGAGATCATTCCTGAGATCATGACCAATGCCTATCCGATGAAGACAAGGCTCGATTCTTCACTGGCGATCGGCAAAGACTGGTATGAGGCAAAATAATGCCGGAACTGCCTGAAGTACAGACGGTATGCGATACGCTCGCTTACCAGATCAAAGATGCGAAGATCGTCGATATCCGGATCCTTTTCGACAAGATCATCGAAGGGGATATCGATGAGTTCAAGAAAAAGCTCATCGGCCAGCATTTCCGCAGTTTCCGCAGAAGGGGAAAGTATCTTCTTTTTGAGATGGATGACATCACCTTCGTTTCGCATCTGCGGATGGAAGGAAAGTATTACATCTTTGATAAGGACGATCCGCCTTTGAAACACGATCATGTGATCTTTTATCTGGAAGATGGGAGAGCACTTCATTATAACGATGTCCGCAAATTCGGCAGGATGTATCTGATCGAAAAACGCAGGGTCTATCGCAGATTCCGGGATCTGGGTCCGGAGCCTTTTTGGGACAGCTTCGACCTTTCCTATTGCAAGAGTTATCTTTCAAAGCGGAAAGCGCCGATCAAGGAAGTCCTGCTGGACCAGAGCTTCGTTGCAGGGATCGGCAACATCTATGCCGATGAGATCCTGTTTGCCTGTAAGATACACCCTTTAACAAAGGCGGATACTTTAAACGATGCGCAGATCAGAGATATCATCAAAAAGACCCGCCGCATCCTTTCAAAAGCGATACGGGCAGGCGGTACGACGATCCGTTCCTATACGTCGTCCCTTGGTGTGACCGGATTGTTTCAGATGTCTCTCAGGGCACATGATCAGAAAAACTGTCAGACCTGCGGGGCAAAGATCCGCAAGATCAAAGTTGCAGGCAGAGGGACCTATTACTGTCCGAACTGTCAGAAGGAGTCAGGATGAAGATCGCCGTTTCAGGAAGCATCGGGTCGGGAAAATCGACCGTTGCCGCATATATCAGAGAAAAAGGCTACGATGTTTTTGATTGCGATGAAGTAAACCGTAAGCTCCTTGAAAAAGGGGAAGAGGGCTATCGGGAAGTGCAGAAGGCCTTTCCGATGTGTTTTGACGAGGACGGTCTGAACAAGAAAAAGCTTTCAGCCATCGTCTTTGCGGATGAAGAAAAGAAGAAACAGCTCGAAGCGATCATGCATCCGCTGATCTTAAAAAGGCTGTTTGAAAGGAAAGATGATCCTCTGTTTGCGGAAGTGCCGCTTCTTTTTGAAGCCGGCTGGGAAAAATATTTCGATACCAGCCTTCTGGTCGTGACGGATGAAGATCTGCTGATCGAACGTCTTATCTTAAGAGGCCTCTCGAAGGAAGAGGCCGCCGCAAGACTGAAGAGTCAGATGAGCGTGGCGGAAAAGATAAAAAGAGCTGACAAAATCATATATAATAATGGTAGTTTGGATGACCTTTATCGGCTGGTCGATGACTGGCTTGAAGAAATATTATGTTAGGAAAAGACCTTTATAAAATCGAAGTCAATACGGAGCTTTCCAATGAGAGACTCAGATCTCTGGTCTTTTTTTATGGCCCGCTGATCGGAAAAGAAGCTTTGGTCATGTATGAATATCTCGTCTTACGGGGCAATCAGACCGCTTTTGAGGAGATCAATTCACTTCTGATGAACCTCAATCTGTCGATCGATGATTTTGAATTCTATTGCATCAAGCTCAACGAATACAGATTGTTGAAGACGCTCAAGCAGGACAACCGCTATATCTTTGTGTTCAACGATCCTCTGGAAGTGAAACAGTTCATCAAAGATGACATCCTGGTTCGCGATTTCATCCTGAAGACCAGCGGCGAGTATTATCGCGAACTGACGTCCGACATTTATATGGAATCCGATCATGCGGGATTTGAAGATGTTTCACAGACCCTGTCTCTGGATACTTTGCAGGACTGGAAAGCGGAAGACGAATCTTATCTGAAGAAGAAAGAAGTGCGCAGATACGAGTTTCCGACGATGTTTGATGTCAATGTCTTTCTCAAGGACATCTCTTCCAATCTGCTGCCGATGCGTTTCAGAACACCGGAGAATATGAAAGAGCTGGCGACCCTTGCCGACTTATACAATATCTCTTATGACAAGATGCGCACATATCTGCCCAGAGTGGCCAGGACCGATACCAATGAGTTCGATCTCAAGGAACTGCGCTACCTGTGCATGAACGCAAAAAGCGAATACAAGAAGATCGACGGCGATCCATACGATACGCCTTGTCTCAATTTCCTGATGTCTTTACAAGGCGGCAAGGAAGTCACGGATTATGACAAAAAGATCATCTACCGTCTTTCGCAGCGTTACCATCTCTCGGTTCCGGTCATCAATGTGCTTCTGGAACACGGACTGAAAAACTGCAACAACTCCCTGATCGAAAACTATCTCTATCCGATCGCTTCCGATCTGCACCGCAATGATATACTTACTTCTGCTCAGGCGCTGGAACGCCTGAACAGACCATATGAAAAGAAGAACAGGCGCGAAGAAAAACTTCCGGTCTATGATACCAGCGTCAATGAGACGATGAGCGCATCGCAAGAGGAAGAACTTCTCAGACTGATGGGTAAAAAATGAACGAATTCGAACTGATCAAAAACGATGAACATCTTTCAAAGATCTGTGCGGATGATGACTGCATCAAAGATCATCTCTCACAGTTTTTGAGGGTCTATGATTCAAGAAAACTCTGCAAGGACTGTCCGGGTCTTTTCGCCTGCAGGCAGAAAAGCAAGGGACAGAGGCTGGACTTGCGCTATGAAGGGGTCTTGTTTGAAGAGATCGAGTATTGCGCTTACGCGACGAAAGTCAGAAACCGCAAAGCCATATTGGACAGATATACCTATTGCGATGTCCCTGACAATCTGGCAGGTATCGATCTGGAAAACATCACATACACTCCCGAGCAGAAACAGCTGTATCTGAAGCTGGCAGCCCTGCTGTATGAAAAAAGTGATAAGGGATTATACATCTACGGCGACTTGGGAACAGGTAAGACCTATCTTTGTACGGCTCTGGCCAATTCTCTGGTGAAACAGGGAAAGAAGGTGGCTTTTGTGAAAGTTTCCAACTTCTTCAATGAGATGAAGTCGTATTTTGGGACGGATGTCGAAATGATCGACAAGAACATCAACCGTCTCAAGAGGGCCGATTATCTGTTCTTCGATGATATCGGTTCGGAAGCCGTTTCGGAATTCGTCAGAGACGATATCCTGTTCCGCGTCCTGGACTATCGGCTGGAGAACAGGCTGATCACGATCTTTACTTCCAACCTCAGCAAGGAAGAACTGCTGAAGCACTATCAATATGACAGAAAAGAAAAATCCAATCTCATGAACGCCAGAAGGCTCATGGAAAGGATCGATATCCTGGCAAGTGACTTCGTCCTGTCAGGGAAAAATATGAGGAGGGAATAAATATGCTGAGAAAAATTGGTATCCTTACATCCGGCGGTGATTCACCGGGCATGAACGCTGCCATCCGGGCAGTCACCAGATCTGCGCTGGCCAACGGCATCGAAGTCGTTGGCATCCACGACGGTTACAAAGGACTTGTCGAAGGCCTCTACGAACCTTTCAACAAGCACTCGGTTTCCGAGACGATCGCCAGAGGCGGCACGATCTTAGGATCGGCAAGACTTCCGGAATTCAAAGAGGAAGCCGTACAGCTGAAAGGCGTCGAAAAGCTCAAAGAGAATCAGATCGATGCGGTCGTCGTCATCGGCGGTGACGGTACTTACCGCGGGGCCGATGCCCTGACAAAACTCGGCGTCAACTGTATCGCGCTTCCGGGCACCATCGACAATGATATCGAAGGCACGGATTATACGATCGGTTTCGATACGGCTTTGAACACGGTCGTCGAATGCGTGGATAAGCTGCGTGATACTTCCAATTCCCACCATCGCTGCTCGGTCGTCGAAGTCATGGGCAACCGCTGCGGTGACCTGGCCATCTATTCGGGTATCTCCTGCGGTGCCGAGATCCTGATCACACCGGAGACCGGTTATGATGAGGAGGCAGTCCTGGAGAAACTCAGATATCTGGAGAACCAGGGCAAGAATCATGCGATCGTCATCGTTTCGGAAAAAGTATGCGATGTCAAATCGCTGGCTGACAAGATCTCAAGAGTTACCGGTTTTGCCGGCAGAGCTACGATACTCGGCCATATCCAGCGAGGCGGATCGCCGTCTCCGTCCGACCGTGTCCTGGCTTCCCGTATGGGTGCCAAGGCGGTGGAACTGCTGGTGGCTGGCGTCGGCGGGCATTGCGTCGGCATCCGCAACAACGAGATCGTTTCGATGCCGATCGAAGAATGCGTCTCGATGCCGCGAAGCAGCCGTAAGGCATTCTACAGATTATTTGACAGACTCGTCTAAAGGATACGCAAGTATCCTTTTTTCATTTGAAAAGCCCTGTTTTTCAGGGCTTAGTCTCTTTTGGAAGCATCGATGTGATTCAATATGACCGGGATCACGATCGGGTTGCGGTTCGTCTTTTCGTATAAGAACGGTTCCAGTGTGTTTTTGATGCAGTTTTTCAGATCGCCGAAGGTCACTTTCTGACGCATCGCATTGCGAAGTGCGTCATAGACCAGAGCTTCCGCTTCCTTGATCAGAGTCTGTGACTCTTTCAGATAGACGAAACCTCTGGAAACGATGCCCGGCTTGCACAGGATCTTGTTGGTGCGTGAATCGATGCAGACGACCACTGCCACCAGACCGTTATCGGCAAGGATCTTTCTGTCTTTCAGCACGGAAGTGGAAAGACCGGAGATGTCGTTGCCATCGACGTAGATGGCATCGGTCTGTATCCTGGTATTGGATCTGTAGACTTCGCCTTCGTGCAAGACCAAGGCGTCGCCGTTTGCGCAGATGAAGCAGTTTTCTTTCGGAACGCCTGTTTCAACGGCAGAGTCGGCGTGCAGCTTCAGCATCTTGTATTCGCCATGCATCGGCATGAAGTATTTCGGCTTGATCAGCTGCAGCATCAGCTTCTGTTCTTCCTTGGAAGCATGACCTGTCGTATGCAAGGATGACAGAGCCTTGTTTTCCAGTACTCTTGCGCCACCGCGCATCAGCTGATTGACGATGCCGCCGATATTGAGGGCATTGCCCGGTATCGCGGAAGAGGAGAAGACGACGGTGTCACCCGGGATGATCTTGACGTATTTGTGGGAGCCGTTGGCGATCCTGCTCAAGGCTGCCAGGGCTTCGCCTTGCGAACCGGTACAGACGATGCACAGTTTCTCAGGCGGGTATTGATTGACGAGTTCCGGTGCGATGAAGGTGTCCTCCGGGACATCGATGGTCTTCATCTGCATGCCGATCTCGACGACGTTTTCCATCGAACGGCCGAATACAACGACTTTCCTGTCACATTTCTTGGCGGCTTTGATGATCTGGGCAAGACGGTTGACGTTGGATGCGAATGTCGAGACAAGGATCCTGCCGGTAGTCTTGCGCATGATGTCGTTGATGGCGGAAGCGACCTGTTTCTCGGAAATGGAGAAGCCGTCGACTTCGGCGTTGGTGGAATCCGACATCAGCAAGGTGACGCCGGCAGCACCGATGTATGCCATCTTCTGATAATCGGAATTCTGACCGACCGGTGTCAGGTCGAATTTGAAGTCGCCGGTCTCGACGATCCTGCCGTTCGGCGTGTTGATCAGAACACCCAAAGAGTCAGGAATGGAATGAACGGTATTGAAGAAGCCGACACGGAAATGATCGGTCTGTATCGCGGAATCGCAGTCGATCTCGATGACTTGCGTATTGGCGAGCCTTCTTCTTTCGGAAAGCTTCTTTTCGATCAGAGCCTTGGCGAAACGCGGGGCATAGATCTTTTTGATCGGACACGCCAGAAGAAGGAAAGGGATGCCTCCGATGTGGTCTTCGTGACCGTGCGTGATGATCAGTGCTTTGACTTTTTCTTTATTTTTAATCAGGTGCGTATAGTCAGGAATGACATAATCGACGCCGAGCAGTTCATCATCCGGGAATTTTACACCGGCATCGATGACGATGATCTCATCGTCGTGTTCAAAGCAATACATGTTTTTGCCTACTTCGCCAAGACCTCCCAGCGCATAGACCAATGTATCGTTTTTCGGGTCATAATTAGCACCACTATAGCCACGAGCGCTATTATCACCCGTGGCAGTTAGATTTATCTTATTGTTCATCTGACCTCCATATGCAAAAATGAATTATATTTTCAGTTTTGAATATGTAAATATTCTAAACTAAAGACTTTCATTAATCAATAATCAAAGATCCCGCTTCCTGATGATACGGGTCTTTGGTGTTGATGTGATCATAGAAGAGGATACCCTTGAAATGATCGAGCTCATGCTGAAGAACGATGGCAAGATAACCGTCGGCTTTGATGATGATCTCTTCGTTTTTCAATGCATCATAGGCCTTGACCTTGACTCTGGCGGAGCGGTAGACGAGTCCTTCGTGTTCTTCGACGACGGAAAGACATCCCTCGCCGGAACTTAAGCAGGCTTTTTCGACGGAGTTGGAAATGATCTTCGGATTGACCAAGGCATATTCGCATTCCTTTTTTCCTTCTTCGTCTTTGATGATGATCGCCGTCATCTTTTTCGGCACGCCGACCTGTATGGCGGAAATACCTACGGCAGGGCGCAGGTTTTCTTTCTCGGCGATCTCAGGGATCGTCGATTCATCGACATATTTCAGCATTTCCATCAGTAGGGTTCTGTCTTCTTCGTTCAGGGGCAGAACAACATCCGCCGATTTTTTTCGGATGAGCGGGTCGTTATCCTTGATTATAGTATCGTTGTTTATAAGCATAGCTCTATTATAATACCACAATCTCTGTGATAAAATGATTTTATGCTAAGCAACAAGATCGCGCTGGGAGATAAGCGCGTTGCCTTTGCGGCTTTTGCCCTGATGGGATTCGGATCGCTGATGATCGTCTCTGCCGAGATGGGCAATTCCGCCGGAGATACATCGTATCTGACTACAGTCATCATCAAACAGGCCGTTTTCGTTTTGGCCGGCATCATCGCCTATCTGACCATGGCAAACCTTCGCCTGCAAAGGATCGGCGTGATCCCGTGCGGTATCGCGTATCTTGGTATCGCCGCCGTTTTGATCTCCTGCCGTTTCTTCGGACAGATCAACGGTGCTTATGCCTGGATCCCGATCGGTTCGATCGCCACGATACAGCCTTCGGAATTTGCCAAGGTTTTCATGATCCTTTTTGCCTGCTGCATGTTATGTCATGACAGGAAGGAAAACAACGTGAAGTTCTTCTGGTGGTACTGCGGCTGTGTGCTCTTCTATACTCTGATCATCCTTGGCTGGCAGCACGACTTGGGTTCGGCGGTCGTCTTGTTTGTCATGTCCTATTGCATGGCCATGATCCCAAGATACAAGGAATTAAGAAAATATCAGAACTATATGACACTTCTTGTCATTGGCGTCATCGCTTTGGCTTTCATCGCTTTGTCCCCGCCTGTGACGGAGATATTAAAGAAGCACGCAGACAACTACATGGTCGGACGCTTCCTGGCTGCTGCCGATCCGTTCTTATACCAGTATGACAACGGCTATCACATCATCATGTCGCTGGTCAGTTTTGCCAACGGCGGCTGGTTCGGCTTGGGTTATGGCAATTCCATCCATAAATATATGAACTTCCCGAACCCGGACAACGACTTCATCCTGCCGGTCATCGTGGAAGAGTTAGGCATCGTGGGATTCCTGGTCATCATCGTTCTGTACGGGCTCCTGCTGTTTCCGATCATATCGGCTTCGCTCAAGTCCAATTCGACGATTGGCAAGGTCACGCTTCTTGGCGTGTTCATGTATTTCATCTTACATTTCATACTCAACGTCGGCGGTGTCAGCGGGCTGATCCCTTTGACAGGCGTTCCGCTGCTGATGATCTCCTCGGGCGGTTCTTCTCTGATGGCTTGTATGGCGGCGTTGGGTCTGGCACAGAACGAGATGGTCAGACTCAGAAAGGAAAGCGATGAGGATCATAGCGGGAAAGTATAAGCGCACGCCTTTGAAGACTTTGCAGGGTGAAGACATCACAAGGCCTACCAGAGACATGGTCAGGGAGGCACTTTTTTCTTCGATACAGATCTATTCGGATTCAAGCCTCCTGGATCTTTTTTCCGGAACAGGTGCGATCGGCATCGAGGCTCTGTCAAGAGGAGCGAGCGAAGTCGTCTTCAATGATATAAATAAGGATGCCGTAAGGATCATTCGGGAAAATCTGAAAAAGGTCAAAGAGGAAAGGGAAGTCTGCAACCTGGATTATGCGGCCTGTCTTTCCGCTTTGAAAGACAGAAAATTCGATTATATCTATATCGATCCGCCATATGCCTTCAAGGAATATGAGAAGGTCTTTGAACTGATCGATTCCTATGAGATGCTGAAAGAGGACGGGACTGTGATCGTGGAAGCGGAGAAGGAGACTTCTCTGCCTGAAAAGGTCAGTGGCCTTTCCTTATATAAAGAGAAACGTTACGGGATCAATAAACTGCTTTATTACGAAAAAGGAGACTAGATTTATGATCAAAGCCATTTATCCGGGAACTTTCGATCCGATCACGGTCGGACATCTTGATGTCATCCTGCGCGGTGCCAAGATCTATGACCATCTGATCGTCGCTGTGATGGAGAACCGTTCGAAGACCTGCACTTTCACAAAAGAAGAAAGAAAACAGATGATCGAAAAATGTGTCGAGGGTCTTGAAAACGTGGAAGTGGTGATCGGCGAAGGCCTCACGGTCGATCTGGCGGAACGTCACGGCTGCCGCATCATCGTCAGGGGCATACGCGCTGTCTCCGATTATGAATCCGAACTTGCCCTGGCGACAGCGAACATGAATCTCAACAATAATATCGAGACGGTGTTCATGGTCGCCAAGCCGGAACTGTCTTTCCTTTCTTCTTCCGTGGCCAAGGAGATCGCTTCGTTCAATGGCGATATTTCGGATTATATCCCGGCCAGGATCATCAAGGAAGTGTCGGAAAAACTGTATAAATAGGATGTATCTGAGGGTCTTCGAAAGAAGACTTTTCATTTGAAAAAGATTTAGCACTTATATGTTGACAGTGCTAAATGATTGGTGTATAGTATTTTTAGCAATGGAGAATCCAGAGTGCTAAAAAGGAGGAAGCTGTATGGCATTGACTAAGAGAATGGTCGACATCTTGAAGGCTATCGTTGATGAATTCGTATCTACGGCAGAACCGGTCGGTTCCAAGACCCTGGTCGATAAATATGATCTGCCATATTCCAGCGCCACGATCCGTAACGACATGGCGACCTTGGAGTCTCTGGGATATCTGGAGAAGCCGCACACATCGGCAGGACGTATCCCGTCCAACAAAGGATATCAGTACTATTGCGAACATCTTCTGAAGAAGGATATGGATGAGGAAGTCAAATATGCCTTGTCCAATATCTTCGACAGGCGTTCGGCGAACATCAAAGATGCGATCAAGGAATCCTGCAAGATCGTATCGGAAATGACCAACCTTGCCTCGGGCATGTTGGGACCGGATGCGTCGAATCAGACACTGGAACATATCAAGGTCTTCCAGATCGATCCCAAGACGGCAGTGTGTGTCTTCATCACCAATACCGGCCACACGGAAAACAAGACCTTCAATTTCCAGGATGAAGTCACGATCGAAGATATCCAGACCTGCACCGACATCATCAACGACCGTCTGCGCGGTACGCCGATCCATGTTCTTCCGGAAAAGATGGAATCCCTCAAACCGATCCTTACCAAATCGGTGCAGAGGTTCGAAATGCTGTATAACGCTTTTGCCGGCGCATTCGTCAAGTTTGCGTCAGAGACTCTGTATTTTGACGGCACATCCAATATGATGTATCAGCCGGAATATGCGGATATCGAAAAGCTGAAGCAGCTGACGAAATTCTTCGATGATTCCAAACTGTTCCGTTCGCTGGTCGAAAGGCAGACCGGAAACAATGAGGTCGTTGCCGTGACACCGAAGGGTACGGAACTGGTATGGAAAGATGATATCGCGATCGTTTCCAGTGAGATCAGGATCTCAGACAATCCGAATGAAAATGCCCGTCTGATGGTCGTCGGACCGAGACGTATGGAATACAACCGGGTCGTCAATCTTCTTGATTTCATCAGTAAAGAGATCGAAAACATGTTTCATTAGAAAGGAGCTTTATGGCAGATAGAAACGAAGAAGTAAACAAAACTCCTGCGGATGAGGAAGTAAAAGAAGAAATCCGGGACGATCAGATCCTTAACGAAGAAGAAGAGGAAGAGATCGTCGAAGACATCAACGAGGAGTCCGAAGTCGAAAAGCTCTCGAAACAGATCGACAAACTGAAAAATGATTACGCAAGAGCTTATGCGGATACGGAGAACCTCAAAAAGAGGCTGACCGCGGAAGCGGAACAGACAAGAAAATATCGTATACAGAGTTTCGCCAGGGAGATCCTTCCGGTGATCGACAATCTGGAAAGAGCTCTGCAGACGAAGGTCCACGAAAGCGATGAAAGCTTTAAAAAAGGAATCGAAATGACGTACGATCAGCTGATCAATGCCTTGAAGAATGAAGGCGTTGAACAGATCGATTGTCTGAACAAACCGTTCGATGCCAACCTTGAACAGGCGATCATGCAGGAGAAAAGGGAAGGCGTTGAATCCGGTATCGTCATTGAGATATTACAGAAAGGTTATGTATTGAAAGATCGTATATTAAGACCGGCAATGGTCAAGATCAGTGAATAAGGAGGAAATCATCATGAGCAAGATCATAGGTATTGACTTAGGTACAACAAACAGCTGCGTTTCCGTAATGGAAGGCAAAGAAGCTAAGGTTATCACTAACCCGGAAGGCAACAGAACGACTCCTTCTGTCGTAGCATTCAAAGACGGTGAGATCATCGTCGGTGATGCGGCAAAGCGTCAGGTCGTAACGAATAAGGACTCCGTATCTTCGATCAAGAGGATCATGGGTACCAATGAAAAAGTCCATGTCAACGGCAAAGACTACACACCGCAGGAGATCTCCGCGATGATCTTACAGTATATGAAGAAGTATGCGGAAGCTTATCTCGGTGAGCCGGTGAGCAAGGCAGTCATCACTGTCCCTGCTTACTTCAACGATGCACAGCGTCAGGCGACCAAGGATGCCGGCAAGATCGCAGGCCTCGAGGTCGAGCGTATCATCAACGAACCGACAGCTGCCGCTCTGGCATTCGGTTTCGATAAGACAGACAAGGAACAGAGGATCATGGTATTCGACCTTGGCGGCGGTACCTTCGATGTTTCCATCCTGGATCTGGCAGACGGCACCTTCGAAGTCCTGGCAACAGCCGGTGACAACCATCTGGGCGGTGATGATTTCGATAACGTCATCGTTGACTGGATGGCAGACGATTTCAAGGCAGCACATCACGGTATCGACCTGAAAGCTGACCGTATGTCCTTACAGAGACTGAAGGAAGCAGCCGAAAAGGCTAAGAAAGACCTCTCTTCGATGGTCCAGACACACATCTCCTTACCGTTCGTATCGGCAGATGAATCCGGTCCTTTACACCTGGATATGGATCTGACAAGAGCCAACTTCGATAAGATGACCAAGCACTTGGTCGACAGGACCGTCGGACCGGTCAGACAGGCTTTGAAAGATGCAGGTCTCACACCTTCCGACATCGACCAGGTATTGCTGGTAGGCGGATCGACGAGAATGATCTCCGTTCAGGAAGCCGTCAGAAATGAATTAGGCAAAGAACCGAACAAGTCCGTCAACCCGGATGAAGTCGTTGCCATGGGCGCGGCGATCCAGGGTGCCGTATTGAGCGGTGATGAAAACGCCAAAGATATCCTCTTACTGGATGTCACTCCGCTTTCCTTAGGTATCGAGACTTTAGGCGGTGTCATGACTGTTCTGATCCCGCGTAACACGACGATCCCTACCCAGAAGTCACAGATCTTCTCGACAGCAGCCGACAATCAGCCGGCCGTCGATATCCATGTATTGCAGGGCGAAAGACCGATGGCTGCCGACAACAAGACATTAGGCAACTTCCAGCTTACCGGTATCGCTCCGGCAAGAAGAGGTGTCCCGCAGATCGAAGTCACATTCGACATCGATGTCAACGGTATCGTCCATGTCTCTGCTTTGGATAAGGGTACCAACAAGAAACAGGAGATCACGATCACCAATTCTTCCGGTCTGTCTGATGAAGAGATCGACAAGATGGTCAGAGAAGCTGAGGAAAACAAGGCTGCCGATGACAAGAGAAGAGAAGAGATCGAACTCAGAAACAAAGCGGAAGGCTTCATCGCCCAGATCGACCAGCAGCTCGAAGCGGAGAATCCGAACGTCACAGCTGATCAGAAGGCACAGGTCAAGGCTTTGAGAGATGAACTTCAGAAAGCTCTCGATGAGAATGATTACGATCATCTCAAGACAAAGCTCGATGAACTCGAAAAGGCTGCTCAGGCGATGGCGGAAGCGATGTACCAGCAGCAGGCACAGGGCCAGGGCGGTGCACAGAACTTCGGCGGTGCTTACGGAAACAACAATAATAACGGCAACAACAACGACGATGTCGTCGATGCCGATTTCAAGAAAAAAGAATAAAACCTGAAGTATCTTAATCGAATAGAAAGGGAGGTATTATGGCTGATAAGCGCGATTATTACGAGGTCCTGGGAATTTCCAAGGGTGCGAGCGAAGATGAGATCAAGAAAGCTTATCGTAAGTTAGCTAAACAATATCACCCGGATGTGAACAAAGCTCCAGATGCCGAGGCCAAATTCAAGGAGATCAACGAAGCATATGAGGTCTTATCCGATCCGCAGAAAAAGGCGACCTATGACCAGTTCGGCCATGCGGGTATGGATGGATTCGGCCAGGGCGGCTATTCTTCGGGCTTTGGCGGAATGAATATGGATGATCTTGGAGATATCTTCTCAGACTTCTTCGGAGGTATGGGAGGATTCTCCGGATTCAATTTCGGCGGCAGTTCCTCATCTTCCCGCAGAAGCGGTCCGATCAAAGGAGACAACCGTTACATGTCGATGGAGATCGAATTCCTCGATGCGGTACACGGTGTGGACAAGATGATCAATCTGTCGGTCGACAAGACCTGTACGTACTGTGACGGGTCAGGCGCAGCGACCAGATCGGATATCGAGATCTGTCCGACATGCCGCGGCTCGGGAAGAGTCATGCGGCAGTCAAGGACGCCGTTCGGTGTCGTGCAGCAGCAGTCCGTCTGTCCGGACTGTAAGGGCAGCGGCAAGCGGATCAAGAAGATCTGTCCGCACTGCTCCGGACGCGGTTACAACAGCGTCAAGGAACAGGTGGAAGTCACCATTCCGGCCGGTATCTCTTCCGGTCAGCAGGTCAGACTTGCAGGCTATGGCGAACGCGGTGAAAACGGCGGTCCGAATGGCGATCTTTATATTGAGATCAGAGTCAGACCGCATAAGTATTTCACAAGAGAAGGCAACAACATCCACATTTCCGTGCCGATCTCGGCAGTCGATGCGACGCTGGGAACGACGGTGGATATTCCGACTGCCTATGGTGATGTGGAACTTTCCATCCCGGCCGGCACGCAGCCTGGCCAGCAATTGAGGATCAAAGGATACGGCATCAAGGACTTACGTACCAAGAATGTCGGCGATCAGTACGTCGAAGTACAGATCGAGATCCCGAGGAAACTGACCAGAGAAGAGAAGGAACTCTATGAAAAACTCGCCAACCGGAAAAAGGAAAGCGTGTTTGAAAAATTCAAAAAAACTTTTAAGTAGGGCGACCTACTTAAAAATTTAAGTCATATTAGCACTCTTTAATATGAAGTGCTAAAGGAGGTATGATATGAATCCTGAACTTATGACCGAAAAACTGCAGGAAGTCCTCATGAAGGCGATCAGTATCTGCAAGCAGAATGGCAATCCGGAACTGTGCAGTGAACATATGATGGCAGCGTTCCTGAGCGAACAGGATATCGCCGATCTGCTCAAAAGCTTTCATACCGATATCAACAAACTGATCTCAGTCACTGACCGGTATCTGGAAAAACTGAGCCGATCGGATTCGGCATCCGACCCGACACTGAACCGTTACCTGTCGGCTTCCTATAATGAAGCATTGAATAAATCAAAACAGCGTAAGGACTCTTACATCTCGATGTTCGATATGTTCATCGCAACGCTGTTCAACCAGTCTTCGGTCTGTGAAGAACTGCGCAAATACTGCGGTTTCTCAAGAAACGACATCGAAGACAAATACAGTCTGGAAAGGGGTGGCACTATGATCAACAACAAAGAAGACGAAAACAATCTCAACCCTTTGAAGAAATACGGAAGGAACCTGGTCGATGATGTCCGTAACGGCAAGATCGATCCGGTCATCGGACGTGACGATGAGATACGAAGGGTCATCGAGATCCTTTCAAGGAAGACCAAAAACAATCCGGTACTGATCGGTGAACCGGGCGTCGGTAAGACGGCGATCGTTGAAGGACTGGCCTGGAGGATCTTCAACAACGATGTTCCTTTAGGGCTCAAGGACAAGGATCTGATCGAACTGGATATGGGTTCTCTGATCGCCGGTGCCAAATACAGAGGCGAATTCGAAGAGAGATTAAAAGCAGTTTTGAAAGAAGTCGAAAATGCCGACGGAAGGATCATCCTGTTCATCGATGAGATCCATAATCTGGTCGGTGCCGGTAAGAGCGAAGGGGCCATGGATGCCGCCAATCTGCTCAAACCGATGCTGGCAAGAGGAGAACTCAGATGTATCGGTGCGACGACTTTCGATGAATACCGTAAATATATCGAAAAAGACTCTGCTCTGGAAAGAAGGTTCCAGAAGGTCTCGGTCGATGAGCCGAGCGTTGAAGATACCATTTCCATCCTGCGTGGTTTGAAAGACCGTTTCGAGGCACATCACGGTGTCAAGATCAAGGATGATGCGATCATCGCGGCCGCGACGCTGTCCAACCGCTATATCACCGACCGTTTCCTGCCGGATAAGGCGATCGACCTGATCGATGAAGCCTGCGCTTCCACCAGGGTCGAGATGGATTCCAAACCGGCACAGCTCGATGAGCTTTCCCGAAAGATCGATACGCTGGAGATCGAAAAAGTCTCTTTGAAGAAAGAAGCCGATGATGAAAAGGCGAAGAAGCGTCTGGAAGAACTCGACAAGGATCTGGAAGAACTCAAAGAGAAAAAGAAGGTCCTCGATGCCAGATGGCTCAAGGAAAAAGACGATCTAAATAAAGTCAAGACGACCAAGGAAGAGCTCGAAAGAGCCAAACTGGAGATGTCGGAAGCACAGAAGAATGCCGACTATGAAAAAGCTTCGAAATTGCAGTACGAGACCATACCGGCTCTGGAAAAGAAGATCAATGAACTCTCCAGTCAGGATGAGGAACGCATGCTGTCGGAGATCGTCGATGAACAATCCATCGCCAAAGTCGTTGCCAAATGGACGCACATCGATGTCAGCAGGCTGATGTCTTCGGAAAGGGAGAAACTGCTGCATCTGAAAGACAAACTGTCTTTGCGGGTCGTCGGACAGGAAGAAGCACTCGATCTTGTCACAGACGCGATCCTTCGTTCCAAGGCACAGGTCTCCGATACCAATCGTCCGATCGGCTCCTTCATGTTCTTAGGTCCGACCGGTGTAGGTAAGACGGAAGTTGCCAAAGCGCTTGCCGAACAGCTTTTCGATGATGAATCCAAGATCGTCAGGATCGATATGTCCGAATACATGGAGAAGTTCTCTGTGTCAAGACTCATCGGTGCGCCTCCAGGATATGTGGGTTATGAAGAGGGCGGACAGCTGACGGAAGCGGTACGAAGAAAACCGTATTCGATCGTCCTGCTCGATGAGATCGAAAAGGCACATCCGGATGTCTTCAATATCCTGTTGCAGATACTGGATGACGGAAGGATCACCGATTCCAAAGGCGTCACTGTCGATTTCAAGAACACGATCATCATCATGACTTCCAACCTGGGTTCGGAGTATGCGTTTGAACCGGATCTTGAAAAGAAACGCAAGGCATACGATGAGATCGTCAAGATGACGTTCAAACCGGAGTTCATCAACAGGATCGATGAGATCGTCATATTCAATCCGCTGGATAAGGATATGATCGGAAAAGTTGCCGAAAAGTTCTTAGGTATCCTGAGAAAACGTCTGGCCGAGAACGATGTTGAACTCAGTGTGACAGACAAGGCGATGCAAAAGATCATCGAGTGCGGATTTGACGAGACTTACGGTGCCAGACCGATGAAACGTCACATTCAAAGGGAGATCGAATCCCGTGTGGCGAAATTCCTTCTGGAAAACTATGACGTCAAAAAGATCAAAGTCGATGTAGAAAACAACGATTACGTCATCAAAGCGATGAGCGAATAAAGAAGAAAGCCTGCAAATCATGCAGGCTTTTTTGCGTGAATGAAAAAAGAACTCTGTACAGAGTTCTCACTTTTCTTTCCTTAAAAAGACTAGATCTTCCTAACGTTTGCTGCTTGAGGGCCTTTTGGACCATCGTTGACATCATATTCAACTGGCTGGTCCTCATCTAAAGTCTTAAAACCGTCAACCTGGATCGCTGAGAAATGTACGAAAACTTCTTTGCCATCATCACCGGTGATAAAGCCATAACCCTTTGCGGCGTTGAACCACTTAACCTTACCTGTCATAAATCCCCTTTACTAGCAAAAATCATATATGCAATTTAATCTTAAAATAATTTACAATTGTTTTCAATTATTTTCATGAAAAAAGTACCATCTAGTATAATCTGTACCTTTGACTATGATGATATTGAGAATATTTTTGATGGTTTTCTGTTTTCCGATCGTGTTTTTTTCGGTTCCGAATGGGACTGAAAAAGCGGTTTTATATAATTTCATTTGTATGAATTACCTTTACTTCTTCCTATAATGGATGTATACAGGAATGAAAATCAATTTCAGAAGATAAGCAGGAGTTTTTATGAGCAGAAAAAGTTTTCATAACATGATCGCATACGAGATCTATCCGACATCTTTTTGTGACAGCAGCCATGACGGGATCGGCGATCTCGGCGGTATCCGCAAGAAACTGGACTACATCAAGGAAATGGGCTTCAATACGATCTGGCTGAATCCGTTCTATGTATCCCCGTTCAAAGACGGCGGATATGATGTGCAGGATTTCTTCGATGTCGATCCCAGATTTGGCACATTGAAGGATTTTGAAAAACTGATCACCAAAGCTCACAGGATGGGTATCAGGATCATCATCGATCTGGTCGCCGGACACAGTTCCTTCGAAAATCCCGACTTTTTGAAAAGCGCCATGGCGCAAAGGAACGAAAACAGCGATCTTTTCATATGGAACGACAATCCGTGGGAGAAAGGGGAGAATCTGATCTCAGGGATGTTTGACAGGCATGGCTGCTATATGGTGAATTTCTTTGCCCATCAGCCGGCTTTCAACTATGGCTTCAACAGGATCGATCATCCTTCCTGGCAGATGTCATATAAGGATGAAAGGACGTTCGCGGCAAGAGAGTATATGCTGAAGGTGATGCGCTTCTGGCTGAATAAAGGGACGGATGGTTTCCGCGTCGATATGGCGGATTCCCTGGTGAAAAACGATGATGACAAGTCGGCGACGATCGAAGTCTGGAACGATCTGTTCCGCAAGATCCGTAAGGAGTTTCCGGATGTCTTCTTCGTCAGCGAATGGTCGGATCCCGGGCGTTCCTTCAAAGCGGGATTCGATGCGGACTTCGTGCTGGACCATTGGGATAATTTCTACCACCGTTTTTTCCGAAGCGATGCATCGAGCAGAGGCACATCGATCATCGATGGCGGCGGCGATATCGACTTTGCGCTGAACGATATGAAGGAAAGGTTTACCCAGGCGAAAAAGCACAAGGCATATCTCTCATTGATCTCAGGCAATCACGATTCCAAAAGGATCGCCGATCATCTGAATGAAAGGCAGCTGAGAGTTTTTTATCTTTTCCTGTTCACGATGCCTGGCATCCCGTTCGTGCTGTATGGCGATGAACTGGGCATGCGATCTTCTGACCTTCCAAGCAAGGATGGCGGCTATCAGAGGACCGGTACGAGGATCCCGATGATCTGGAACGACAGAAAGCCATATCATGGCTTCTGCGATCAAAAACCGTATCTGCCGTTCAACGAAGACAACAAGGTCTCTGTCGCAAAGGCAAAGAAAGACGAGGGATCCTTATATCATTACATCCGTAAACTGATCGCACTTCGTAAGAAGACCGCCGACCTCAAGGACCCGGAAGTATCGTTCAGAGAAGAAAACAGAGTCTTTGTATTCAAACGGGGAAGATATGAGCTCGTGCTCAATCTTTCGGATAAAGATTTCGATCTTGAAGGAAAGAAGATCATTTCGACGGCCGATTTTGAAGGAAAGCTTCCTGCAGGGGAAGGTGCGCTGGTGAAGAAAGCGTAGAAGGAAGTTTTGATTCTTTTGTACGGCTTATCTATAATTTAGTTATGTTATATCCGAAATTCATAAAAAAAGATGATACGATCGGCATCTGCGCTCCAAGTGCGGGTGTCGGCAAGAAACTCGAAGAATTCGAGCTGTCCAATGCGGTGCTTGCCTCCAAAGGCTTCAAGGTCAAAGAGACCGCTTCGGTAAGGGTCAACAGCGAAAGATCGGCAAGTGCCAGAAAAAGAGCGAAGGAGCTCGATGAACTGGTAACGGATAAAGACGTCGATGCGATCCTTTGCGCGGCAGGCGGCGATTTCATGCTGGAGATGATGCCATACGTGGATTTTGAGCACATCAAAGAGAATCCGAAGTGGATAAGCGGGATGTCGGATCCGACCAATCTTCTGTTTACGGTGACGACAAAGCTCGATATCGCAACGCTTTACGGTAGCAACGGTGCCGGCTTCACGTATGAAAAAAGACGTCCGCAGTCGACTTTCTTTTCCTATCTGCAGGGCGATATCGTTTCCCAGCGTTCCTACAACCGTTATCAGACCTTCCTTGATATGATCACGGAAAACAAGGTCTATCAGCCGGTGGAATGGAAATGCAAGCAGGAAGAACTGCAGTTAAAAGGAAGGCTGATCGGAGGCTGCGTCGAGTGCATCGAGAAGCTGATCGGAACTGAGTTCGATCATACCAGCGAATTCCTTGAAAGATACAGGGATGACGGCATCATCTGGTACTTCGACATCTTCAATATGACATCCTACAACTTCTATCTGACCCTCTTACAGTTTCAGAATGCCGGCTGGTTCAGGTATTGCAAAGGCGTGCTGATCGGAAGAGTCGCATTCCCGAGCGTCGAAGACAAAAAGCTTGACTACATCAAAGCGGCAGACAAGGTATTCAAAAAGATCCCGCATATCTGCGAGATGGATATCGGTCATACCGACCCGTATATGACGCTGATCAACGGTGCTTTGATCGATGTGAAGTATAAAAACGGAAAGGGTTCGATCGCGTTCAGATTAAAATAGGGCTTAGGGGTATTTCCCCAAAGCCCTATTTTCATATCTTTCAGTCTTCGTTGACGTACATGACTAAGTCAGAGTAGAAATCCTGAATGGCGGATTTCTGTGTCGCCCAGGAACAGACGAAGCGTACGATCGTATGATCCTTGTCGTATGGTCCCCATTCGGTGACGGCGTAGTTGGCTTTGATCTTCTCATAGACCTTGTTTTCCAGGATCGGGAAGATCTGGTTGGTCGGTGAGTCGATGTACATCGGGATCGAGAACTGCTTGAAGATGTATTTGAGTGCCTGTGCCATGATGTCGGCATTTCTGGCATTGTCCAGGTATGCTCTGGCTCTGTCTTCGAACAGAGCGATGAACTGCACGCCGATGAGCCTTCCTTTCGCCAGCATCGAACAGTGCTGTTTGATCAGGTAACGGAAGTCCGGTTTGAGCTCGTCGTTTTTGATGACAAGAGCTTCGCCAAGCCATGCACCGTTCTTTGTGCCGCCGATGTAGAAGATGTCAGTCAGATCACAGATATCCTTGAAGTTGAGGTCGTTGCCGGTCGCGACCAGGGCGTTGCCCAGTCTTGCGCCGTCCAGATAAAGATATAAGCCGTATTCCTTGCAGACTTCGGAGATGGCGGTAAGTTCCTTTTTGGTATAGATCGTACCGAACTCCGTCGCATCAGAGACGAAGACCATTTTAGGTCTTACCTTATGTTCGTCGGTGTGTTCGGACATCACTGCGCGTATCTCTTCCGGCAGGATCTTTCCGTCTTTTCCTTTGACGGCGATGATCTTGTGGCCGGTCGCTTCGACAGCGCCGGTCTCGTGGACGTTGATGTGTCCGGATTCGCAGCAGATGACCGCTTCATGTGCCCGTAAGGTCGAGATCGCAAGCACGTTGCATGGCGTTCCGCCGGTGATGAAATGGACATCGACATCGTCGTGTTCGATCATCTTTCTGATCATGGCCGCAGCTGCTTGAGAATATTCATCGACACCATAACCTGCGGATTGTACGTCGTTGGTATCGACAAGTGCTTTCAATACTTTGGGACAGGCGCCCTCGGAATAATCGTTCGCAAATGAATACATAGCTCAAACCCCTTTCTTATAATAATCTGATGACATTACCTTCTTTGATTATACGCTTTTCTTTTGTTAACGTGCTTAACAAACGCGATAAGGTCTCTCTGGACAGAAACAATTGTCTGGCCAGAGCCGAGACAGACGAGATGCGGATCGTGTTGGAATGTTCGTGCATGTAATAGAAGAAGCGCTCCCTGGCGGACTCGATCGATAACAGGCGGATGCGGAAGTGCAGGTTCTTTCCGGCATCGGACTGGATCTTGAGATATTCCTTTAAGAAGTCGCTGTTTTCGGAAAGCAGGAAAAGAAGATCTTCCTTGCCGATGAGTATCACTTCGCTGTTTTCTTCCGCAAGGACATCTCCTTTATAGAAGGGGGAGGAAGAAAACAGAAGGTTGTTTCCGAACATCTCACCTTTGTTCAAAGTGTTGTAGATGATCTGGGAGCCGTTTTCCAGGTAGGAAGTGATGATGAGCGTTCCTTTTTTTATGATGCCGATCTGCCGGCATGTTTCTCCTTCACGAAACAAGATCTCTCCTTTGGAGAGCTTTTTTGTCTGTGGGATGTCGCGCTGCTTGTCATTCAAAACCGATAATATCGTCATAAACCGTGATCCAAATCACATATTTTTACAATTCAATTATATATAATATAGCTCTGTGAGGTATAAGGAAATGAAAAAATTATTACTCGTATTATCCATCCTGCTGCTTCTTTGCGGATGTGCAGCAAACAAAACGGAAACTCCGGCCGAAGAACCGGCACAGGAGAACACGGAAGCTGTCGAAGAAACAGCTGTCGATCTTTCCGGTCTTAGCATCGTTACACCGAAGGGTGCTCCGGTCCTGGCTTTCTATGACCAGATCGAAAACGAAAACTACACAAGAGTCACTGCGGATGCCATTTCCGCATTATGGACAGGCGATCAGTCGCCGGATGTCCTGGTCGTCGATCTGACCAGCGGTATCAAAGCGATCTCCAACGGTGCCGAATATAAGCTCAGTGCGATCATCACTTTCGGTAACTTCTATCTGGCTTCTACCGGAAACGATGAAAACGATACGATGGATGCCGATGACAAGATCGTGCTGTTCGGCAATGAGAACATGCTTCCAAGCAAGCTCTGGCACTACCTCTATGGCGAAGACTATGATGCTTCCCTGTTATATGAGGCAGATGCTCAGGCAGCTGCGGCAGCTTTAGGCAGCGGCAAATATTCCGATGGTACGGAAGTCGATTACGTCTTCCTGGCTCAGCCTGCACTTTTTGCAGCCATGAAGAAGAATGAGAACGCCAAGATCTTTGCGGACATTCAGGAAGTCTATAAGAACAAGTCCGGTCTGGATATGATCCAGGCAGCCGTATTCATCAAGAACAGCGTCGATGAAGCTACCGGCAATGCCTTCCTTGATCAGTTAAGTGCATCGATCGCTTCTGCGATCGCCGATCCGCAGCTTGTGGAAGCCGGCCTTGGCGTCTATACTGGTGATGAGGCAATGGCACAGTACGGCTTCAATCCGGCTGTCGTCGTCAATGTCTTCAAACAGAAGAATGCTTTAGGAAACAATGCGATGGGCTTAGGCTTTGCCAAGGCGATCGACATCAAGTCGGATATCGATGCTTTCCTGAAGATCTTCGGTATCGATGAAACAAGTGAAGAGATCTATTTCAAGTAAAAAACTCTATTATCTTTTCGGGATACTCATACTTGCCACACTGTGGCAAGTTTTCTCATTTTATATAGGTGAAGATACCATGGTCTTCCCGGGACCTGTCACCACGTTTTCCCATGCCTTCTATCTGCTGGGCAGAAGCTATACCTACAAATGCATCCTGGCGACGATGTCAAAGATGCTGTATGGCTTTTTTGTCTCGCTGCTGCTTGGCCTGCTGTTGGGGATCCCGGCAGGAAACGATGAAAGGATCGCGCTGCTTCTTCAGCCGGCCATCGTCGCCTTGCGAGCCATCCCGACCGCTTCTCTTGTCTACCTGTTCATCGTGCTGGCGGGTTTCAAGAAAGCACCGGTGTATCTGGTCATCCTGATCGGTTTTCCGATCATTTACGAGGGGGTAAAGACCGGTATCGGTCACGTTTCAAAAGCTCTGATCAATGCAGCCAGACTGGATGGCGCTTCTTTCTTCAAGGAAAACTGGCGCATCCGTCTGCCGCTTGCCAAACCATACATCATATCGGCGGCAGCTTCCGCATTTTCTCTTTCTTTCAAGATCGAGATCATGGCGGAAGTCATCACCGGTGCATCCAATGCGGGACTCGGTTCGGCGATCCTGGGGGCCCGTTCTTCCGATCCGACCAATATGGTGCCGGTCTTCGCGTATTCTCTGATTGCTGTCGCACTCATGATCCTCATCGATCATGTCAGCTCTTTATTGAGAGATAAAAGATCTTCGAATTAGTTTATAATGAAGGTTGTGAAAAAGAAAAAGACCCTAAATTCTTTCACCATCATCGCAGTGCTCAGCCTGCTGGTGGTGGCAGGTATCGTTTTATTAACGACGAATTTCAGTTTCGTCGGCAAGAAGTCGATCCATGAAGATGCCAAGACATACAAGACCAGACACTGTCTGGCTTTTTATCCTGATTCCAAGCAGGGACTTTCCTATGCCAAGGATCTGTGCAAAGGGGAGAAAGACGATACGATCTATGATTACACGCTGGTCCCGTATGGCGATTATTATCTGGTGAGTTACGGAACGGACAATAAGTATTTCGCCGATCAGAACTTTGAACCTCTGCAGATCAATGAGGTGAGCGATGACGGGAAAAGGATCATCCTGGACTATCTTCGCTATACCTTCAAGAAAGAACAGCCGGAAAAGTATTACAATGCGGATTTTCTTTCTTCGCTGCAGCTGGAGAACATCGATTTTTCCAACGTGACCTATTCGATCGACAAGGAATCCATCGTGGCCTATCTTCCCCAATATGAGATGTCGGTCGCGATCCCTTTGAAATACATGCAGAAAGAGATCGGCATGAACTTCGGTTTTCCAAATGAGCTTTACAGCAAGCCGATCTATCTTGATCCCGATCCCGCACATCCGATCGTCTGTCTGACGTTTGATGACGGTCCCCAGTTCAATTTCGATCCGGGGGACTGTTCCAGTGAGAAGATCATTGATGTCCTTTATAAGTATGATGCCTGCGGCACTTTCTATGTCATCGGCGACATGCTGACAAACAGGGAGATCTGGGCGGACTATCAGGTCTATACGCTTCTGAAACGTTCGATCAATCAGGGCAATGAGTACGGCTCACATACGCAGACGCATTACCATGCTCTGACGGAGCTTTCCGGAAAAGAGACCATACGCAAGGAGATCGAGGATCCCGTTACCTATCTGGATGATTTCATGGGCTATCGCATGAATACCTTCCGTCCGGTCGAAGGAAGTTTCAACAATGAGGTCCTGGAGGCAACGAGCCTGCCGGCGATATTATGGGACGTCGACTCGGAAGACTGGCTGACCAGAGATCCGGAGCAGATCGTAGCGCAGGTATTGAAGTATGATTATGAATCCGGCGATATCGTACTGTTCCATGACATCTACGATGAGACGGCGGAAGCACTTGAAAAGATCCTGCCGGAACTGGTCAACAGAGGCTGCCAGCTGGTAAGCATTTCGGATATGTTCCGTTTCTATAACATCGATCCTAGTCAGATCGATTACTTCTATTCTCCGGGATATTACGAGTAATGATCTTATTGAGATAAGCGATATAACGTTCAGCGATCTTCGGATCGCTGATTTTTATCTGGTCGCCATAGGAAGTGAGTCTGGCGAAAAAAGCGTCGGAGATCGAAACTCTGGCGGTGAAACCGGTCTTGGTGAATACGATATCGGAAAAATCATCTTTCAGCCGCGTACGCAGATATTCGGAATCTTCTGTGATCTCAAAGCGCAGCAGCATGCTTTCGGAAGAATGGAAGGAAGAAGAGCTTTCCGCAATGTGGGTGAGCACCTTTTCCAAAGGCACTTGCAAGCTGTCGCTCTGGTCGCTCACTTTGATGGACAGGATGTTGTCAAAGCGGACGTGGTAGATCTTCTCGCTGTTCAGATAATGATAATACAGGTAGTAATAGTCGTTTTCTCTGTATAAGAACAAAGGAACGATCTGCTCGCTTTTGTTCTTTTTTGCCCGCTTGATCTCTGCGATCCTGTTGCTGCGGATGGCGGATAAGGCATCTTCGAGACGGTTGATGAAGTGGACGTCTTTATGATCGTGATGATATTCAAGCTTTGTAAGATCCTTTTCCTCGTATAAGGATATGAAGGAGTATAGTTTCTGTTTCAGCCTGTCGAGAAACGACTGGTCGAGATTCTTCAAAGAATCAAGCGAATCGATGATGATCTTGACTTCGGAAACGGAAAAAGGGGCTTCGCTGAGATAATAGCCGTCTTCGTATTCGATCTCATAGCCAAGATCCGAAAGGGTCTTGAAATCGTTGTATAAGGTCTTGCGGTCGCAGGAAGATATGCCCTGTTTTTCAAGCAGTGCCGATATGTCGGAGATCTTGAGCTTATGATCCATGTCGGAGTATTTGCGCATGATCGAAATCAGAGCGACGATCCTTTGTTTGTTCATGATTTCATTATACATGTGTCCAAAAAATTGAACAATGAAAAGCACGAAAACGGATATGATGGAATCAGGAGGAAAGAAAGATGAAAGAAACATTGATAAGAAATCTCTGGCTGATGATCATTGCCTGGTGTCTGTATCTCAACGGGTATACCCTGATCGCTATGGGCACGGCTTTGATCACAGGTGTCTGCGTCTTGGTGAAGAAGGGTGAGGCGGATCTGAAACGCAGCGGGTTGTTCGCACTTTGCATGTACACGGTCATTCTGAGCCTGTATCATTCAGGCAATATTCCATACTTTTTCCCAAGTCTTCATATCTTTATGGCCGCGGTGATGTTTGATGTGTTTGCCTGCATAGAGTATTTTGCTTCGATGAAAAGAAAAGACCTGCTGCCGATACTGATGTTCGCCTTCGGCGCGATGATCGCGATCTTCATTGCGATCGCTGCCGCACCGGAAGATGAATATACACTGTTCAGCAAGGCAAGTCTGTATCTGTTTGGATCTTTCATCTTCCTTCCTTACCTGATCCCAATGACATACTGTTACGTCGTAAGGACTTTGAGAGTCATCGAGCGCCGTTCCATACAAAAACAAGGAGTTTAGCTCCTTGTTTTGTTTAATAGTTTTCGATCTCCTGTTTCAGGACAGCGATGATCTGATCCTGTGGGATGGATCTTACGATCTGTCCTTTTTTGAATAAGATGGCCTGATCCTTGCCGCCGGCAACGCCGATATCGGCACGCGATGCTTCCTGAGGTCCGTTGACCGGACAGCCCATGATGGCAACGGTGATATCTTTGTTTACGGTATCGAGATAGGCTTCCATCTCTTTGACGATTGGCAGCATGTCATACTGTATCCTGCCGCAGGTCGGACAGGAAACAAGATTGGCGACATCCTTGCGAAGACCGCAGGCTCTAAGCAGCTTCTTGGCGACGCGGATCTCTTCGATCGGATCATCGGAAATGGAGATACGGATCGTATCACCGATGCCGTCCAATAAGAGATTTCCCAAGGCAAGAGAGGATTTGATGGTCGAGTTCAGCAAGCCTCCCGCTTCCGTGACACCCAGATGCAGCGGGTAAGGGAAGGTGGCGGCTGCCAGCTTATAGGCTTTGATGCATTCCAGCGGATCGGAGGACTTGAAAGAAAGACAGATGTCATGGAAGTCAAGAGATTCCAGGATGCGCAGATGATCCTTCGCGGATTCGATCATCGCTTCTTCGGAGTGCTTGTATTTCCTGTTCAGGCTTCCGGCATTGATGCCGATACGGATCGGCACGTGTCTTTCTTTGCAGAGTTCAACGATCTCTTTGATCTTATCTTCATCCTCAATGTTGCCCGGATTGAGACGGATCTTGTCGGTTCCCGAGCGAATTGCCTGCAAGGCGAAATCGGGATTGAAGTGGATATCACAGACTAAAGGGATACGGATCTGTTCCTTGATCTGTTTTACGGCTTTGGCATCCTCCATATCGAGGATCGCGACACGGATGATCTCACAGCCTGCATCTTCGAGCTTGCGGATCTGTTTTACGGTCGCTTCTACGTCTTTGGTCTTGGTGTTGGTCATCGACTGGATCACGACTTTGTTCTGTCCGCCGATCTGTACACCGCCGACATTGACGGGTCTGGTTTCAGTTCTGTTCATATCTTCATTCTACATCAAAAAAAAGCCTCAGATCTGTTTTTCCAAGGCTTTGATGACTTCGTCGACCTTGCTGTCATCACCGTTACGGATGGCGTTTCTTACGCAGCTGTCGATGTGGTTCTTAAGTATGAGATTGTTCGTTTTCTTCAAAAGGGCTCTTGTGGCCATCAGCTGATCGGAGATGTCGAGACAATAGCGGTCTTCGTCGATCATCCGGATGATGCCATCCAGCTGTCCTTTGGCGATCGTCAGATACTTTTTGAGTTTCTCGTGATCTTTACTCATTGATGATCCCGGTCACTTCATAACCGGCGTCTTCGATGGCTTTGGTGATCTGTTCATCGCTTAAAGCGGTGTTTTTGAGATATGCTTTGCCATCTTCCAGGCTCACCTGAGCTTCCGCGCCGATGGATGATAAGGCGTTGCTGACGTGTTTTACACAGTTCATGCACATCATGCCGTCGATCGTTACCGTTTTGTTCATAGTTTTTATTTCCTCCTTTTTGACGTTGTTTATTCTTAAGGCATTGCTCAGTACGAAGATCGATGAGACGGACATCGTCGCCGCTCCGATCATCGGATTCAAGGCAAGGCCAAGAGATCTGTAGAATACGCCTGCCGCAACAGGAATGAAGATGGCATTGTAGAACAAAGCCCAGAACAGATTCTGCTTGATGATCTTCATCGTCTTTTTTGCCAGGTCATAGGTGAATGAGACATCCAGTATGGAGTTGGTCATCAGCACCACATCGCTTGTTGCGTAGGCGATATCGGTACCGTTGGCGACCGAGAAGGAGACATCGGCACTCGATAAGGCGATGGCATCGTTGACACCGTCACCGACCATGGCGACTTTTCCTTTTTCTTTCTTTTCGCTGACCAGTTTGTTTTTATCCTGCGGTGTGACGGAAGAAAGATATTCATCGATCTTCAGCTTGCCGGCGATGTTTTTCGCCGTCAGGCCGTTGTCACCTGTGCACATGATCGGAACGATGCCTCTTTCCTTCAGGCTGGCGATGGCAGCTGCCGAAGTATCTTTTAGTACATCGGCCAGATACACGATGCCTAACAGTTTATCGTTTCTTCCGACCAGGATGAAGGAATAATTGTTGTTTTCCGCTTCCCTGATGTCATCTTCATTTACCTTTGCGTAGGTTTGAGCAAGCTTGCGGTTGCCCGCATAATAGATGTCTTCGCCTTTCTTTGCCAGAAGGCCCTTTGCGGAGATCTGTTCGACGCTGTCGAATTTCATCTTTCCATCCGGATAGGCCTGTACGATGGCTTTGGCGATCGGATGATCGGATGACTTTTCAAGAGAGGAGAGGACCTCTTTGAAGTCAGGATCATAGGCTTTGTTTCCGATGATCTCGAGTTTGTTTTTCGTCAATGTGCCGGTCTTATCCAGAACGACATATTTCAGATCGCCCGCAACTTCCAGGATCTCGGGATTTTTGATCAGGACGCCGTTTTTTGCGGCGTTGCCGGTCGCCACCATGACGGCAGCCGGTGTCGCAAGCCCCAGTGCACAAGGACAGGAGATGACCAAGACCGACAGGGCAAAATTGAGTGCCTGTTCGATGTCTTTACCGACGATCATCCAGACGATGAGCGTCAACAAGGAGATCGTCATGACCGCAAAGACGAAATAGTTGGAGACTTTATCGGCGAAGCGTTCGACCGGGATCTTGGACATCGTGGCCTGCTTGGTCAGAGAGATGATCTTGGATAAAGTGGTCTGGGCGGCGTTTTTGGATACTCTCACTTTGATCTGTCCGGACAGGTTGACCGTACCGCCGATGACAGGATCATCGACCGCCTTGTTCTGCGGCAGAGATTCGCCGGTGATCATCGATTCATCGACTTGCGAGGAACCTTCGATCACGATGCCGTCCTGTGGCACCGATTCACCCGGTTTGACTAAGACGATGTCGTTTTTCTTGAGATCATCGATCTTCAGGATCACCACTTCGCCATCTTCCTTCACCAGGTTTGCCTGCATCGGGATCAGGGTCGCCAGACCGCGTATGGTCTTGGCAGCTTTCTTCTTGTTGCTTCCTTCGATATATTTTCCGATCGATACGATGACTAAGATCATCGCTGCTGTTTCAAAATAGAGGTGGTATCCGCTCTTGTTGAAAAACAGGACATAGAGGGAATAGATATAGGATACAAAAGAAGATAACGAGACTAAGGAATCCATGTTCGGCGACAGATGAAGCAGCGAACGGAATCCCGACCGGTAATAGTGGAAATTGAGCGCCATGACGATGGTACATAAGACAAGCTGCACATACTTTCCATATTCCGGGATATGGATGCCGAACATATGTCCCATGGAGAAGACCATCAATATGACCACCAGTATGGCAGATACGATCATGACGAGCTTACTGTAGTCCGGTGTGTTCTTCTTGGAAATGATCAGCTCATAGCCGGCATCGGCGACCGCCTTAGCCAGAGCCTCTTCGCTGACTTTTCCTTCATCGAAAGTCACGAATGCTTCGTTTTCCAGAAGGTTGACTTTGCAATCGGAAACTCCCGCTGTATTTTTCAATGCTTTTTCGACATTGCCCTTGCATATGACGCAGGTCATGCCCTTTACTTCATACGTTTTTTCCATTTACATATACCCCCCCAGGGTATACTCATTTTAGCACGGCAAGCTGAAACAATAAAGTATAATGATAGTGTGAGCTGTCCTTTATATATAAGAAGCGTGTATTCTCTGCTTTCTTCGATGTGTACTATCGAAGGTATCATTTCCTATGCGAAAAAATACGGCTATGATCATCTCGGCCTGGTCGACCGCAATGTGCTGGCCGGCGCCATGAGTTTCAAGAAAGCCTGTGAGAAAGCGGGCATCGTTCCCATATACGGTCTGGAATTTGACGTGGAAGCGGAATCACGCATCTATACCTGCATCCTTTATGCAAAGGATGATGAAGGTTTCAAGAACCTCATGGCTTTATCGAGCTACATCTGCACGAGAGGAGTCTCTTCGATCAGCGTCGATCTTGTAAAGAATTATACGGACCACAATGTTCTGTGTCTTCTTTCCGACAACATGCCTTTGACTTATGTGATCGATAAGAAGGAAGACCCCGAAGAGATGCTGATGAAGCAGAAGATGTGGTTTGGCGACTACATCGTGGCTTTGATCGATCACGACATCGCTTCCAATGCCTACCGCGATCAGCTTTTAAAGCCTGTTTTAAAATCACACGGTATCAAAACGATCGCTCTTTCCAGGACCTTCTATCTGCAAAGGGATGATTATGAAGTGTTCAATGTCCTGAAATGCATAAGAGACAAGCGGATCATCGATGATCACGACTTCGTCGAAGAGACCGGCAGGCATTTCATGACCAAAGAGGAATACGATCTTCTTTATGACAGGGAAGAACTGATCAACGCCGATCTGCTTGCGTCGAAGCTGCATGTTTCGATGTCGTATATGACATCGCTTCCGGTCTATGACAACCGCAAAGGCATCCCTTCCAAGGACTACCTGGTCCTTTTGTGCAGGGAAGGTCTCAAACGCAGATTAAAGAACAGTGTTCCGCAGGTCTATATCAGACGTCTGGAATATGAACTGAAAGTCATCCTGGATATGCATTTCGAGGATTATTTCCTGATCGTCTATGATTTCATCCTTTACGCCAAGAAACAGGGCATCATGGTCGGACCGGGCAGAGGCTCGGCTGCCGGATCCCTGGTTTCCTATTGTCTTGGCATCACGGATATCGATCCGATCCGTTACGGACTCATCTTCGAAAGGTTCCTCAACCCGGAAAGGATCTCAATGCCGGATATCGATACCGATTTTCCGGATGACCGCCGAGATGAAGTCATCGCCTATGTCAAGGACCGCTACGGCATCGAGCATGTCGGCCACATCATCACCTATGGCACTTTGAAGGCCAAACAGGTGCTTCGCGATGTGGGAAGGGTACTCAATTATCCCAACCGTGAGATCGACGCCTTATGCAAGCTCATCCCCAATGCGCTGGATATGGATCTCAGCAAAGCCTATGACGAGGTACCGCTTTTCGCACAGAAGATCGAATCGGAAGAGCGTTTCCGCAGGCTGTATCGGATCTCGCGCAAACTGGAGTTTTTCCCAAGACACGAATCCACGCACGCGGCCGGTATCGTCATGTCCAGGAAACCGCTGGACGAAGTGGTGCCGATCACCCGTATCGAATCCGATATCTATTCCACCCAGTATACGATGGAATATCTTGAAGAGCTCGGCCTGATCAAGATGGATTTTTTGGGACTCAGGAACCTCGGCATCATCGCGGAGATCGTCGATGATATCAAAAAAGATCAGGATTTTGATATCCGAAGCATCCCGCTGAACGATAAGAAGACCTTCGATCTGATCGATTCGGTCAATGTCGCGGGCATCTTCCAGCTGGAATCTTCCGGCATGCGCAATCTGATACGCAAGATGCGTCCGCGCACGTTTGAAGAGATCGGCATGACGATCGCCTTGTATCGACCGGGTCCGATGAAGAACATTCCGTTATTTTTGGATTACAGAGCCCATCCGGAAAAGGTGGATTACATCCACCCGAATCTGCAGCCGATATTGAAAGAGACGTACGGCATCATCGTCTATCAGGAACAGATCATCAATATCGCCAGAGTCATGGCCGGTTTCAGCTATGGCAAGGCCGATATCTTACGTAAGGCGATGTCCAAGAAGAAGCTATCCGAACTGGAGAAGCTGCATTCCGACTTTATCGAGGGCTGCGTGAAAAACGGTTATGACGGCAAGCTCAGCGAGCAGGTCTATGCATTGATCCTGGAATTTGCCAACTACGGTTTCAACAAGTCCCATTCGATCGCCTATGCCTTGGTCGCCTATCAGCTGGCCTATCTCAAGGCGAACCATCCTTTGTATTTCTATAAGGCTCTGCTCAACGGCGTCATGGGTTCCCAGTCCAAGACCTACGACTACATCTCCGAATGCATGAACATCGGCCAGAAAGTCAAAGGGATCTCTTTGAACGGTTCGATGGAGTCCTACAAGATCGAAAAGGACTCGATCGTCATGCCGTTTGGCATATGCAAGGATGTCGGTTCGATATCGGCAGACAAGATCATCGAAGAAAGGATGTCGGGCGGTCCGTTTACCGATTATGTACAAGCCGTCAAGAGACTGGTCTTGAAAGGCGTGGAGCGCAACGTCATCGAGAATCTGATCTATGCCGGAGCTTTCGATGAGTTCCGTCATTCCCGCCATACGATGATCGCTTCCTTGAACAATGTCATCATGTATGCCAATGCCCACAAAGGGGAGATCTCTTTGATGAATGATTTCGATGATGCGCCGATCATCGAAGAACTGAGCGATGACCATATGGTGCTGGCAGAGAATGAAAAGAACGTTCTGGGCTTTTATTTCAGTTTCAATCCGATCATCGCCGTAAAGAAGAAATACAATATCGAATGCGATAATCTGTATAATTTATCTGTAAGTACCGGCCCTGTAAAAGGATTCGGCCTGATCAAACGGGTCAAATCATTGAAGACCAAACGGGGCGAGATGATGGCCTTCGTCGATCTGGTGGATGACAAGGGTGCGATCTCGCTGGCAGTCATGCCGAGAGTCTATGCGATGCACTCTTCCGATCTTGTCAAAGGCCGCTATGTGAAATTTGAAGGAAAGATAGAGAAAGAAGCTTCCTGTCTTGTCAGGAACATGGAAGTTCTTTAGGGGAGGTGGAATATGAAGATACTGATCGTCGATGATGAAGTGAAGATCAGAGAAGTCGTGTCGGAATATGCCAAGTCATATGGCTATGAATGCGATCAGGCAAGCAATGGCAAAGATGCGGTGGATATGGTGACGAAAAACGAATACGACTGTGTCATCCTTGACATCATGATGCCTGAGCTTGACGGATTTTCCGCCTGCAAGAAGATCAAGGCCGTAAAGGATGTCCCGGTGATCATGCTGTCGGCACGAACGGAGGAAGATGACAAGCTGTTTTCTTTCGACCTGGGCGTGGATGACTATGTCACCAAGCCTTTTTCTCCCAAAGAGCTCATGGCCCGTATCCGGGTGATCTGCGAAAGGAACTCTTCCAGAAACAATGACAAGTATGTCTTTGACACGCTGGTCATCGATGTTCTGGGCAGAAGCGTGACGATCGACGGAGAAAAGCTGACTTTGACGCCGAAAGAACTGGACCTTCTGATCTATCTGGTGAAAAACAAGAACATCGCCATCGGCAGAGACAAACTGCTTTCTGCCGTCTGGGAGATGGACTACTACGAAGATGACCGTACGATCGATACGCATATCAAGATGCTTCGAAAGGATCTCGGCCGATATGCCGATCACATCGTCACGGTAAGAGGTATGGGATACAAGTTTGAAATTTGATTTTCGCGGAATAAGGTTTTCGACCTGGCTGTACTTCCTTGGATTCTCGGTATCGATCATGCTGTTACTGGGATCGCTTTTAGTCATGCTCATCAAACCTTACTACCGCGACGACCGTATCAATACGATCTCGGCGATCTCCGATACGCTGGAGACGCTTTTACTCAACGATGACGTCAAGCGAAACGACATTGAATCCGCCGCAAGGACGATTATCGGCAACAACGTCTGTGCCATCATCTACAACGAGACCGGTGAAAACATCTACTATCCGCCGGATTCCCTGGGCCAGTTGTGCATGCTCGACAAACAGATCTCGGTGGGTGAAGAAACCTTCATCATCAAAAACGAGCCTTTGAAGATGATCGATCTGATCAAAAGTGAGAATCCCTTATCATTGACCATCAATTCGCCATATGCCGATCTTGAGATGCTGCTGTACGGCAAACAGGTCAAAGCCAATCTGGCGAATTACTATCTGATCCTCAATACGCCTTTGGAACCGGCGGAATCCTATATCGATTTCATCCTGAACCAGTATCTGTACATCGCTGCAATCGTCGTTTTCATCGCGCTCATCGTGGCTCTGTTTCTGGCAAGAAGGATCTCCATGCCGATCGTCAAGATGAAGAATGAGGCCAACAAGCTGGCGCAGGGGGATTATAATGCCAGATTCAAGACCAATTCTTTCTCTGAGATCAACGACCTGGCTTCGACGCTCGACGATGCGACGGAAAAGCTTTCCAAAGTCAACGAACTGCGAAAAGATCTGGTCGCCAATGTCTCCCATGACATTAAGACGCCTCTGACGATGATCAAGGCCTATGCAGAGATGATCAAGGATATCTCGGGAGATGATCCCGTAAAGCGGAACGAACACCTCGATGTCATCCTTCAGGAAGCGGAATATCTCAACAAGCTGGTCACCGATATGTCGGAGCTTTCCAAGCTGCAGTCCGGGGTCATCGAGATACGGCGCGATAATTTCGATCTGAAAGAGTGTGCCGATAATGTCGTGCTGCTTCTTTCCAAGGTCATCACCGAAAAGAATATCAATCTGGTCCTGGATTTTGACGACTGTGTGGTCTATGCCGATGAGATCAAGATCTCGCAGGTCATCTACAACTTTCTGTCCAATGCTTTGAAATATTCCGATGCCGACTCCAAGATCACGATGCGCATCCGCAATTACGAGGACATGGTCCGCATGGAAGTGACGGACAACGGCAACGGCATCGCGGAAGATGTGCTTCCTTATATATGGGACCGCTATTACAAGGTCGATAAGAACTTCAACCGTTCGGTCAATTCCACAGGTCTGGGTCTGGCGATCGCCAAAGCGATACTGGAGGCGCACAAGGCAAGGTATGGCGTCACTTCCAAGCTGAAAGAAGGTTCGACGTTCTGGTTCGAACTGGATAAGGATTACGATGAAGAGTGATTATCTGAAATACATCGATCTTCCTTTCGATCAGGAAGGTTCAAGATACAAAGTGAATTCCGATACGGTGGCTTTAGGCATGTTCTTAGATCCGATGAAAGGAAAAAGCGTTCTGGATATCGGGACGAATACCGGAGCCTTGCTGCTGTATGCTCATCAGAAAGGCGCAGCTTTTCTTCATGGCGTCGATATCCATGAAGACGCTTTGAAAAAGGCGGAAGAAAACCTCAAAGAGTATTCTTCGGATTATAAACTGTACAAGAGCCGTATTCAGGATCTTGAGATCGATCCGGTCGATGTGATCGTATGCAATCCGCCGTTTTTTGAGATGAACAATGTCACGGATGACATCTATATGAAGGAAGCCATGTTTGAAGAAAGCCTTCCGCTGGATGAACTGTTCAAAAGTTTCCGAAGATGCATGAAGGCAAACGGGGAAGTCTATCTGATCTACCAGGCTGACCGCTTTCCGGAACTCTACGATATGTGCAAGACCTATAAACTGAAGATCATGAAGATGGCTTTCGTGCATGATGTATCTTCTTTACATGCCTTGAGGGTCCTTCTTAAACTGAAGATCGGTCCGATGTCCAAGGTCAAGGTACTGAAACCGATCCTGATCGATAAGGGCAGTTTTCTTGAATACTGAGCTTTTGAAAGAGACGGATGACAGTTTCCGCAAAGGAGGCTGTTTTTTATTCTGCCGAATAGCGAAAAAATGCTTTAAAACAGGCATTTTCTGATTGAAATTTAAAAAGTGTTCCGCTATAATACATATGTTATAGTCTCTCCATAGAGGGGATTATAACCGCTCAGAGAAGGTTTCAAGTACTTTCGGGTCACCTTAATGGCGAGTCTGAATCTAAATAAAGGAGGTGCACTATGTACGCAATTATCGAAACTGGTGGCAAACAGCTTAAGGTCGAAGAAGGTCAGACGATCTACGTCGAAAAGCTGGACGTTGAAGAAGGTAAGGAATATACTTTCGACAAAGTCGTAGCCCTGGAAAACGGTGGATTGACTTTAGGTACTCCGTATGTTGACGGAGCCAAGGTCACCTGCAAGGTCGAAAAACAAGGTAAGGAAAAGAAGATCGTCATCTTCAAGTACAAACAGAAGACCGGTTCTACAAGACGCAAGCAGGGTCATCGTCAGCCATACACCAAGTTGACTGTTGAAAAGATCGGCTAATGATCAAGGCAATTTTTCAGGCCGATGAGGATCGCTATATCTCTCTTGATGTAAGCGGTCATGCGGAATATGGCGAATATGGGAAAGATCTGATCTGTGCTGCGGTAAGCTCGATCATGTTCGGATTCATGAATGCCATAGATGACCTGGAAGAGGATGTGAAGATCACACAGTCAGAAAACAGGATCACGGTTGTTGATCACAGCGGTTCGAAGAAAGTGAATGACTACTTCGAGCTGGTAATAATGCAGTTAAAAACGATCGAAGCCTCATACGGAGACTTCATTAAAGTGGAAAGGAAGTAAAACGACATGAAATATGTACTGAATATTCAGTTCTTCGCTTCTAAAAAAGGTGTAGGTTCGACCAAGAACGGACGTGATTCTCATTCCAAGCGTCTGGGTGCGAAACTGGCTGATGGTCAGTTCGCCACTGCTGGTTCCATCATCTACCGCCAGAGAGGTACGAAGATTCATCCGGGAGAAAACGTTAAGAAGGGTGGAGACGATACTCTGTTCTGCTTAGTCGACGGTGTTGTCAAATACGAACACTTAGGCAAGAAGAGAACGAAAGTATCCGTTTATCCGGCTGCTTAATCAATCTATTGGATCCAAGGCCCTTTTACAGGGCTTTTTTAAACATTTAAGACAATGCAATTTATCGATAAAGTAAAACTGAAACTCAAGGCAGGAAACGGCGGCAACGGCATCGTCGCTTTTAAGCGTGAGAAATACAATCCCTTAGGAGGACCTTCGGGAGGAGACGGGGGAAGCGGCGGTTCGATCATCTTTAAAGTCGATACCAACAAATCCACTCTTCTCGACCTGCGTTTTTCCAAGATGATCCGTGCACAGGATGGGGAGAACGGCAAGGGCAACAACATGTACGGGGCTTCCAGAGACGATGTCATCGTCAAGGTGCCTTTAGGTACGGTCGTCAAGGACCTCGATCTTGATGAAGTGATCGCCGATCTCAATACGCTGGACAGCGAAGAAGTCATCTGTCAGGGCGGCAAAGGCGGCAAGGGCAACTATCATTTCAAGTCTTCAAGAAACAATGCGCCGGATTACTGCACTTTGGGAACGCCGGGCGAGGAAAGAAATGTCTTGGTCGAGCTCAAGCTTCTGGCGGACGTCGGACTGGTGGGTCTTCCTTCCGTAGGAAAATCCACACTGCTTTCCGTTGTTTCCAATGCCAGACCCGAGATCGCCGATTATCCGTTCACGACGCTCAAACCGCAGCTGGGCATGGTCAAGGCAGGGGATTCTTCCTTTGTCATGGCAGATCTGCCGGGGCTGATCGAAGGAGCCTCGGAAGGAAGAGGCTTAGGACATGAGTTCCTCAAGCACATCGAACGCTGCCGTCTGATCATCCACGTCCTGGATATGGGACATGAAGATCCGATCAAGGATTTTGAGGTGATCAACGAAGAGCTGAAGAAGTATCCGGGCAATCTGTACGAGCGTCCGCAGATCGTCCTGGCCAACAAGATGGACCTTGATAATGCGCAAGAGAATCTTGAAGCATTCAAAAAGAAATATCCGGATATCGAGATCTTTGAGGCGATCACGCTGATCAACGAAGGTCTCATGCCTGTCTTATACAAGGCGGCCGAGATGCTCAAAGAACTTCCGCAGTTCCCGCTCTATGATCCGAACAAAGCGGAAAACAAAGTCGTATATAAATATGAAGAAACAAAACCGTTTGAGATCTTCAACGAAGGAAACGGTGTCTGGAAAGTCGAAGGCGACAAGATCGAACGTCTGTTCAGAAGCACCAATTTCAAGGATGATGATTCCGTACTTCGTTTCTCAAGAGCGCTGTCCAAGATGAAACTGGATGAAGCCTTAAGAGAGAGGGGCTGTAAGAACGGCGATCAGGTCTTCATACAGGATTACAGTTTTGATTTCATGGATGATGATGAGGATGAGGATGAGTAAAAAGCTCATCCTTTTTTCTTGGGTGTGGTACCGGTCATTGTGTAAACGTTTTCAAAAGTACTATAATAGAGTGTAGGGGAAAAAATAAAACCCTGGAGGTAAAAATGAAGAAATTTTTCAAACTGCTTATGGCTGTAATGCTCGTATTATGCATGACAGCATGCGGTCAGCAGAGCTCCGAAACGCCTGCTGAAGAACCGACTGTCGGCGGCGGTGACCTGGTCATCTATTCGCCGAACTCCGATCCGCTGATCGAAGTCGCTTACACGTTTGGCGAGAAATACGGCATCAATGTCGAAGTCGTATCTGCCGGTACCGGTGAGTGTCTCGAAAGAGTTTCTGCTGAAAAAGACAATCCGCAGGCCGATGTCATGTACGGCGGCATGAACTATGCGAACTCCTACAACCCGGACTATGTCCCTCTGTTTGAAGAGTATGTCGCTGAAGGCGATGACAAGCTTCCTGAAGCATACCGCAACTTCAACGGCATCACGACGCACTATTGCCTGGATGGCTCCGCTGCATTGTTAGTCAATATCGAAGAATATGAAAAGTTAGGTCTCAACCTTGACGAATTCGATTCCTATGCCGATCTGTTACAGCCGGAACTTAACGGCAAGATCGCGATGGGCGACCCGGCTAACTCTTCCAGTGCCTGGGCTGAACTTACCAACATGCTGTTAGTCATGGGCGAACAGCCATATGACGAGAAGGCTTGGGAATGGGTCGGTGAATTCATCAACAACCTGAACGGTGTCCAGCTTTCTTCTTCATCCGCTATCTATAAGGGAACTTATGAAGGCGAATATGTCGTTGGTGTCTCTTACGAAGATCCATGCGTATCTCTGTTAGTTGACGGCGGCGGCGATAAAGTCAAGCTGGTCTATCCTTCCGAAGGTGCTGTATGGCTCCCGGCAGGTGTTGCGATCATCAAGAACGCTCCGCACATGGACAATGCAAAATTATTCTTAGACTGGCTGATCTCTGACGAAGGCCAGAACGAGATCGCCAAGACGACTGCACGTCCGGTCAATCCGGCGATCTCCAATACCGCAAAGGAAATGACTCCGTTCTCTGAGATCAATGTCAAATATGAAGACATGGAACTCTGCGGTACCAATAAGAAGGCTTGGCAGGCACGCTGGACAGAAATGTTCACTGCAGCTAATCCGCAATAATCAACTGGTTTCAGAAAATAATCTATAACAAGTGAGGTTGGAAATATGAGTGTAAACATCAAAATTCGCGACGCTGTAAAAAAATATGGCGATAATACGATAATTTCTGACTTATCACTGGATATCAAGGAGGGTGAGTTTTTCACCCTTCTTGGTCCATCTGGATGTGGTAAGACGACTTTATTGAGAATGATTGCCGGTTTTAACTCGATCGAGGGCGGAGATTTTTATTTCGGTGATACCAGGATCAATGACATGGATCCGGCAAAGCGGAATATCGGTATGGTCTTCCAGAACTACGCGATCTTCCCGAACATGACGGTCGAGAAAAACGTAGCCTTCGGTCTGAAGAACCGCAAGCTTCCAAGTGATGAGATCGCATCCAAGACGGATCAGTTTCTGAAATTGATGAAGATCGATGAATATCGCGATCGTATGCCGGAAAGACTTTCCGGCGGTCAGCAGCAGCGTGTGGCTCTGGCAAGAGCTCTGGCGATCACTCCGGATGTACTGCTGATGGATGAACCGTTATCGAACCTTGATGCCAAGCTGCGTGTTGAGATGCGCACGGTCATCAAGCAGATACAGAACGATGTAGGTATCACGACCGTCTATGTTACTCATGACCAGGAAGAGGCAATGGCCGTCTCAGACCGTATCGCGGTCATGAACGCTGGCGATATTCAGCAGATCGGTACGCCGAAGATCCTCTATCAGAGGCCGGCAAACCTGTTTGTAGCAACCTTTATCGGTCACACCAATGTCATTGACGCCAAACTGAAAGAAAAGGATGGCGAGGGCTATCTCGTCCTTCCGGGAGGTTATGAAGTCAAGGTCGATACGCTTCGCAAGGAAGAGATCTACGACCGCAATGTCAAAGCTTCCATCCGTCCGGAAGAGCTTGTCGTCGATGCCGACAGCAAGGAAGGCATCCTGGCGACGATCGATGATGCCGTATTCCTCGGATTGAATACGCATTACTTCGTACATTTCGAAGACGGCGAGACGGCAGAGATCGTTCAGGAATCCAAGATCGATTCGATCATCGAAAAAGGATCCAAGATCCGCCTTGGCGTCAAGACCGAAAAGATCAACATCTTTGATGAGACCGGCGCTTATAACCTGGTACAGGGCGTCGTAAACGACCTGGATATCTATAAGAAGAAAGAGGCATGATATGACTGACACAAAGAAAAACTTTGATGTCTGGAAGGTCGTATCTGTTCTGATACTGGGACTTTATGCGCTGTTTCTGATCTTCCCGCTGGTAAAACTGCTGTATAATGCGTTTTTCTTCGAAGGGAATTTCACGCTCGAACAGTTCCAGAAGTTCTTCTCACAGGCCTATTATGTCAGATCGATCTTCAACTCGATCAAAGTCTCGCTGCTGGCGACCCTGCTGACACTGGCGATCGGTATCCCTCTGGCATATTTCTACCAGATGTTTGAGATCAAAGGGCAGTCTGTCTTGCAGGTCATCATCATCTTATGTTCCATGTCCGCACCATTCATCGGTGCTTATTCCTGGATCATGTTATTGGGCAGAAGCGGCATCATCACCAATTTTGTCGAGTCGATCCTGCCTGTAAGAGTGCCGAACATCTACGGCTTCAACGGCATCCTGCTGGTTCTGGCTCTGCAGCTGTTCCCATTGGTCTTCCTGTATGTTTCCGGTGCCTTGAAAAACATCGATAATTCATTGCTGGAAGCTTCCGAAAACATGGGCTGCACGGGCGTCAAGCGTTTCTTCACGCTGGTCATCCCTCTGTGCATGCCGACGATCATCGCTGCTACGCTGATGGTCTTCATGAGAGCGTTTGCCGACTTCGGTACGCCGCTTCTTATCGGTGAAGGCTACCAGACCTTCCCGGTGGTCATCTACAACTCCTACTTTGCGGAGACCGGCGGCGACCACAACTTCGGTGCTGCGATCTCGGTCATCGCCATCGTTATCACGGCGATCATCTTCCTGATCCAGCGCTACATCAACAACCAGTTCCGTTTCACGATGAATGCGATGCATTCGATCGAAAGGAAGAAGCTGCATGGCATCAAGGCCGTATTAGTCAATCTGTACTGCTGGTTCATCGTCTTGCTGGCGTTCATGCCGCAGGTCTATGTCATGTACACATCCTTCTTGAAGACTTCCGGCAAGATCTTCGTACCGGGCTATTCTCTGGATTCGTATCGCTTTGCCTTCACGCATCTGAGGAATGCGATCCCGAACACCTTCCTGATCGGCGGTCTGGCACTTATCATCGTCATCATCCTGGCGATCCTGATCGCTTATCTGGTCGTCAGAAGGAACAACACCGTCAACCGTATCATCGATACGCTGTCGATGGTCCCGTACATCATTCCGGGTTCCGTTGTCGGTATCGCACTTGTCATGGCCTTCAATAAGAAGCCGCTCGTACTTGCCGGTACGGCGATCATCATGATCGTCGCTCTGGTCATACGTCGTATCCCGTATACGATCCGATCTTCCACTGCGACACTTCAGCAGATCCCGATGTCGATCGAAGAAGCAGCCATTTCTTTGGGTTCATCCAAGCTGAAAGCCTTCTTCACGATCACCGTGCCGATGATGGCCAACGGCATCCTGTCAGGTGCCATCATGTCCTGGGTCACGATCATCACGGAGCTTTCTACCGCGATCATCCTGTACAACCTCAAGACGATCACACTGACTCTTGCGACCTACACCTATGTCTCAAGAGGAAACTACGGTATTGCGGCAGCTTATGCCACGATCCTTACGGCAGCGACCGTCATATCGCTGCTGGTATACATGAAGGTCACGGGAAACAAAGAGATCTCATTCTGAGCCGGTCACAGACCGGCTTTTTTCATGCCGTCATAAATACTATGATGTATAATTGAAATATGATCGGATTTGTATCAGGAACAGTTCATGCGTATGGCACCGATTTCGTATTGATCGATGTGAACGGAGTAGGGTACCGTATCAATTTTTATCATCCCGAAGCACTTTCCAAAGGCAAGCAGATGACCATCTATACCTATCAGAACGTCAGGGAAGATGAGATCTCCTTATATGGTTTTCTGTCTTTGGAAGAATATGATCTGTTCATCAAACTCATTTCGGTAAAAGGTCTCGGACCGAAGATCGCTTCCAACATCCTGTCGAGAGCCAGCGTTGATGCGATCATCACCGCTGTGGAAACGGGAGACATCGATTTCATCCGCCACATGCCGGGCATCGGAAACAAGACGGCTTCCCAGATCATCCTTGATCTCAAGGGCAAACTTGTGGAATCTTCCGAGGATGCCGGCGATAAGAGCGAAGAACTGGGCGATGTCGCGCAAGCCCTCAAGCAGCTTGGCTACAAGTCCGCCGAGATCCGTCCGGTCATGAAAAAGCTGACAAAAGAAAAAGGTTCGACCGACGAGCTGATCCGAAAGGCTCTGTCGATGCTCATGAAGTAAAACAAAACATTTATGGAAGAAGAAAACAAAGTATTATCCGCGGACAAACAGGCACAGGATGATGATGCCTCCTTGCGTCCGCAGACCTTGAAAGAATACGTTGGACAGACGGATCTGAAGGAAAACCTGGAAGTATTCATTCAGGCGGCCAAGATGCGTGATGAAGCACTTGACCACGTCCTTTTGTATGGCCCGCCGGGTCTTGGCAAAACGACGATGGCCTACATCCTGGCCAATGAGATGGGTACCAACATCAAGACGACCACCGGTCCGAGCATCGAAAAGACCGGTGACCTGGCTGCCATCCTTTCTTCTCTGCAGGAAGGGGACGTCCTTTTCATCGACGAGATCCATCGTCTTCCGAAGATCGTCGAAGAAGTCTTATATTCGGCGATGGAAGATTTCTATATCGATATCGTCGTAGGCAAGGAAGAAGGTGCCAAATCGATACGTCTGGATCTGCCGCCGTTCACTCTGGTCGGCGCAACGACCAGGGCAGGTGCGATATCTTCCCCGCTGCGTGACCGTTTCGGTATCACGTCCAAGCTGAATTACTATACGACCGAAGAACTCTCTTCGATCGTCAGAAGGACATCGAAGGTCTATTCCTCTTCGATCGACGAGGAAGCGGTCACCGAGATCGCCATGCGTTCCCGCGGTACGCCGCGTATCGCAAACCGTCTTTTCCGCAGGGTGAGAGACTTTGCCCAGGTGCGTAACGGCGGTGTCATCGATCTGGCCATCACCAAGGAAGCTCTTGAAAAGCTCAAAGTTGATTCCCTCGGCCTGGATGATGTCGATATCCGCTATCTGCGGGGCATCATCGAGCGTTTCAAAGGCGGTCCGGTCGGTGTGGAAGCCATCGCTTCGGCGATCGGCGAAGAGGCGATCACTCTGGAAGATGTCAATGAGCCTTATCTTCTGCAGATCGGTTTCATCAACCGTACGGCAAGAGGCAGAATGGTCACTGAAAAAGCATATCGCCATCTCAACATCAACTTCGAACAGAAACTGTTTTAAACTCACTTTACGGTGAGTTTTTTCTCGGATCGGAAAGTGCAAAAACACAAGTTAAAAAAGATTGAATTTTAAATATCGTTTATGTTATGATGATTAAGCGTAAATGGAGGTAAGTATAAATGCCAAGAGAGTTCGTCACTTTCAAATGTACTGAGTGTGGTGAAGAAACATACACTGGTTCCAGAAATAAGAAGAAACATCCTGAAAAAATGGAAATCAAGAAGTTTTGCCCTAAGTGCAATAAAATGACTACACATAAGGAGAAGAAATAGGCGTTCGCCTATTTTTTGTTATGATGGATATCCGCACTTATGTAATGGGTCCGATCGCGACCAACACCTATGTACTGGTCTCGGGCAACGAGGCGATAATCATCGATCCGGCATCGAAACCGGAAAAGATGATCGAGAAGCTCGGCGATCTTGATCTCAAGGCAGTCTTACTGACACACGGTCATTTCGATCATATCAAGGCGTGTGACGGCTTGTATGAGAAGTATCACTGTCCGATCTACCTTCACGAGGACGATGAGGAACTTGCCAGGGACAAATACTCGGGAGCGGACTTCGGTCTTGTCTCCTACATCAGCTGCAAGACGCTTCCTTTGAAGGAAGGAAAGATGAAGATCGGACCGTTTGAATTTGAAGTGATCTTCACGCCCGGCCACACACCGGGTTCGGTGATCTTCGTCTTTGATCACTATATCTTCACCGGTGACACACTGTTCCGCGGTTCGGTGGGACGGACCGATTTGAAAGGCGGCGATGCCAGGGCCTTGAAAGAATCATTAAGGGTCTTCAAGTCCTTCAAGGAGGAATACTTCATCCTGCCGGGACATGACGATCCTTCGACACTGTCGTTTGAATTGGCTAATAATTGGTATTTACGATAGAAAATGAGCTCATTTTGAAGAAAAATGAGCTTTTTCTTTAGGAATCCGGACTCTTTTCAACGAAACATGAATAGAGGTGAAAAGAGAATGGAAGAAAGACTGGTGGCTTTGCTGAGGCTGGCTCTCAAGTACAATGCGACGGATATCCACTTCATGATGCGCTATCAGGAAGTGAACATCGAAATGCGGATCGACGGGCTTTGCCGGAAGGTGAAGGGACGTTTTGAAGATTATAAGCTGATCCGTTATCTGCAATACCTGGCGAATCTCGATGTCGGAAACATCCTGACACCGCAGACGGGCCAGTTTGAGATGGAGGTGGACGGAAATCTTCTTTCGCTGCGCTTTGCGGTGATCAACAAGATCAACTATACCAACGGCGTATTGCGGATACTCAATTCCAAGATCAGAGTCAATGCAGACAGCCTGTCTTCTCTGAAGCGGCAGAATCAGTATTTCAAGGCACTGCTTTCCAGGCCTTGCGGTCTGATACTGTTTTCCGGACCGACGGGTTCGGGCAAGACGACGACCCTGTACTCACTTCTGAAAAGCGTATCGAACAAAAAGATCTATTCGATCGAAGATCCCATCGAAGTCTATCATGACAATCTGATACAGCTCAGTGTCAACGAGGCGATGGGTTTCGGCTATGCGGAAGGGATCAAACAGATCCTGCGGCATGATCCGGACATCATCATGATCGGCGAGATCCGTGATGAGAAGGCTGCCAAAATGGCGGTGGTCGCGGCAAATACCGGTCATCTTGTCCTATCGACCATCCACACGTCCAAAGCATCCGGCTGCATTTCGAGACTGAGCGAACTCGGCGTCAATGAGGATCATCTTTATGAAAACCTGCTCTGTGTCTCCAATCAGCGGATGCTGATAAATGCCAAGGATCATTCCAAGGTCGTCTTATACGAGATCATGGATGGCCAGGAGATCGAATACTACCGCCTGCATGGGAAGAATTCCGAGGATTTCTATTCGGTGGAAAAACAGATACGGAAAGGGATCGAAGATGGCATCTTTGCGAAAGATGCATGCTGAAAAGTATCTTGGCATCGAAGATCTTTCCTATCTGGGAAAGCTTCTGGATTCCGGCCTTTCGATCAGAGACTGTTTTTCATTGCTGAAAACCAAGAAGAACAAGTCTCTGTTTGAAAAGATCACAGAAAAGCTGGATGAAGGCGAACCGATCGAAAAGGCGATCGAAGGCTTTCTGCCGAAAAAGATCCGGCCTTATACTCTGACACTGCTGAGTTCGCTTCCGTTTTCTTCCGCCTTGTCTTTATCTTTGATGTTCTATGAAAAGAACGAAGAAGGAAGCAAGAACATCCTGTCGAAGATCGCATATCCGCTCTTACTTCTGTTTGTGTCGGTGAGTTCATTGTATCTGTTCGATCTTTACGGCATTGATTCGATCTTTTCTTTGATCTCGACATTCGAGGATGATATCGGACTCTATAAGGATCTGCGCATCCTGTTAAGGATCACGGCGAACCTGTTTTATTACGGTACGCTGCTGCTGTTTTCTTTGAGCATCTTTTTCCTGCGGCCGGAACGGATCGTATTGCTGTATATCTTCTTTTCCAGGCATTTCCCGAATTCCTTCGTGAACATCTATTGCTGCGAAGAGTTCATGTCGCTGTTTCTGATCTGCATCCGAAAGGGTTATTCGACGAAAGAAGCTCTGCATATCCTGAAATCCATGAAGTCCAAGCCGATCATTTCATTCCTGGCTTTTCACATGGATGAAGGCCTGATGGAAGGCGAAAGCATGAAGGAAGCGGCAGGCAAGTACTACTATGATCCTTCTTTGTCGAGGTTCATCAAGATCGCCAACTATACCAGCGATTTTTCTGTGATCATCGAATCCTATATCTTCATGGCCAGAGAAAAGATCAGCCGGCGCATGAAGAACTATACTCTGGGCATACAGCTCATCACCTATGCTTTCATCGGTCTTGTGATCATCTTTGTCTATCAGATCCTGTTCATGCCGATGCGGGCCATCAGTATCTTTTGAAAGGGAAATATGAACAACAAGGGTTTTACTTTACTGGAAATGGTGGTCGTGGTGATCATCATCTCGATCTTATTCTTACTGACCATACCGAATATCTCCAAAGTCATCGCTTCGGTCGATTCCAAGGCCTGCAAGGCGCAGACCAAGGTCATCGATGCGGCGATCGTGCAGTTCCGTCTGGATTACGGAAGCGAACCTTCCTCTTTAATGGATCTGGTCAATGGCGGCTATCTGGAAGAAGAACAGATCACCTGTTCGAACGGCCAGTCATTGAGCATCGTGGACGGGCACTGTGTCATCTACTGAAAAAGGCTTCACGCTTCTTGAGATGCTGGTATGCATCCTGATGCTCTCTGCGGTGAGCCTTTTATCGCTGAGCTTCCGTTCAAAGCTGTCATTGGATCATTACCGCTTTCTCAACGAGGCGATGCTGAAACAGTCGGAAGCGATCAGGGAAAGGAGGACCGTGACATATGAACAGGGGATATCCTACAACAGCATGGGACGTATCAACATGGCAAGGACAATTCATTTTGAAAGAAAGAAGATCACCTTCAATCTCTCGAGCGGCTATGCCTTTATCAAATGAGAAAGGGTTCTTTCTGCTGGATGCCTTGCTGTCGGTGTTCCTGCTGTCTTGTCTGTGCATCCTGTGTTTTTCGATCTACAACCTGATCGAACGATATGAGGAAGGTTATCTGCGCTACCAGGAAAGAAGCAATCAACGTTACGAGGACATACTGTCCGATCTGAATCTGTGTGAGGGGTGTGCATTCGATGAGTATGATTAGAAACATCGCAGGTCTTCTGATCATCCTGAATCTGCTTCCGATCGCGATGTGCGGCTTTTCCTTTGTTTCTTCCATGCCGTTTTCCTACACGGAAGTATTCGATGAGCTTTCCCTTCATCAGCTCAGAGAAAGCATGCTGATAAGCTATGATCTTTCTTTTGATCAGAATGCCTTGTATTTTTCTTTGCACAACAAGGATTTCATCCTGTCCAAAGTCAACGACAAGCTCATACTGCATCCCGGTACGCAGATCTTCCTGGCGGATGTCGATGAACTGCATTTTGAAGAAAGGGGATCTGTGATCTATGTCTGTTACAGAAAAAAGGATAAGGAATATGAAAGGGCGATCGCCAGCGCAAGAGGGTTTTATCTCGACAGGTTTTCTGATTGCGATGTGCGTGATGATGTCGCTGATCGCGATGAAGAGTGACTATATCATCAAAGCGGATCAGGTCTATAAGAATCTGATCGAAGACGAGGAATGTTTCTATTATGAGGCGCATGTGATCGATGTCTTCAAATGCATGCTGGCAAGAAAGGAAGAGATCGATGACTTCTATTTCGATGGGATCAGAGTGAACGTCTATCAAAGCGGCGAAGGCTATGATCTGTATTATCTTCAATACCGGCTGTCATTGAGCGTATACGAAGACAGGATCGTTGATTTCGTTTTGCAGCACTCCTAGGTTTTGCAAAGCAGGATTCGTGTATAATACAATAGAAAAGAAAAAAAGAGGTAAGTACACTATGATAAACTGCACAGAAATCAAACCGGGTCAGTGTTTTACATGGGAAAACGAATTATACCAGTGCATCGATATCCAGCTCAATAAGACTGCTATGGCCAAGATGAAAGTCAAGGTCAAGGTCAAACAGCCTAAGACAGGCGTCATCAAAGAGCTTTCTTTGATCGGGTCCGACCAGGTCGGCGAAGCTTCGATCGACAGAAGACCGATGCAGTTCCTGTATGATTCCGGAGATATGGAAGTCTTCATGGACATGGAAACTTACGAACAGGTCGAGATCCCGAAGGACAGACTGGAATGGGAAAGCAAGTTCCTGGTCGCCAATCTGGATGTCAACATCTCCTTCTATGAGGGCGAAGTATTAGGCGTCATTTTACCGGACAAGGTCGATCTTGAACTGGTGGAATGCGAAGCTGCCGTCAAAGGCAACACCGCGACCAGCGCACTCAAGAACGCCGTCACGGAAACTGGCCTGTTGGTCAAAGTTCCGCTGTTCATTGAAAACGGCGAACGCATCACCGTTTCCACAGCGGATGGCAAGTATTCCGGAAGAGCTTAAACAAAATGAAAGGATCATCGCGAGATGATCCTTTATTTTTAATCTTTCAGATATTTGATGATACTGTTGGCTGCGATCGCTCCGTCATTGCAGGCGGTGACGACCTGACGCAGATCTTTGACGATACAGTCGCCGGCACCGTAGATGCCTTTGATCGCTGTCGACATATCCGGATTGACTTTGATGTAGCCTTTTTCATCGAGTATCGCATCATCGACGAAATCCGTACAAGGATCGGCACCGATGTAAGGGAAGATGCCCTTGCATGGAACGATCGTCTCTTCGCCTGTTTCGACGTTTCTGATCTTCATGCCGCAGATCCTGTCATCTTCGATGCACAGTTCTGCCGGTACGTGTTTGGTGATGATCTCGATCTTTTCGTTGGCTTTGACGCGGTCGATGACGCTTGCGTCTGCTCTGAAGACGTCTCTGCGGATGACGATCGTCACTTTCTTGGCCAGAGATGCCAGATATAAGGCTTCTTCCAGAGCGGAGTTGCCGCCGCCGATGATCACGATCTCTTTATTGCGGTAGAAGAAACCGTCGCATACCGCACAATATGAGATGCCTCTGCCGGTAAATTCGTCGGCATGAGGAAGATCCAGTGTTCTTTCTTTGGTCCCGGTCGCAATGATGACCGCTTTTGCTTCATAGACCGTTCCGTCAGCCAGTCTGACACTTTTCAGTTCGCCGTCTTCGATCTTTCTCACGTCACCGGCGATCAGCTTGGCACCGAACTGCTGTCCGTGCTCGGTTAGCTGGTTGGCAAGTTCCAGACCGGAGATGGATTTGATGCCCGGATAGTTTTCGATCTCGTATGTCTTGGACAGTTTGCCGCCATTGACGCCGGATTCGATGATCAGAACGGAAAGATTTGCTCGGGAAGCATAGATCGCCGCTGTAAGTCCGGCAGGACCTGCTCCGACAATGATCACATCATATTGTTCGTTCATTTTTTAACTTTCCTCACTTTTCCATAGATTATATCACGTGGTCCTCCATCTCCACGTACCATTTGCTTCGGTCATAGTAGAGGTGGCGGATGCGGTTGGGTTCAAAGACGCAGGTATAGCGAAGCCCCGAACCGCCGACTTTCAAAGATGCTCGCGGACAGATCTCCTTGACTTTCTTGATCGGGACTTTCTTTCCTTCATCCCAGATCAGAAACAGCGGCTTTATGTTTCCGCCTTTGTCATTGAGACAGATGACATCGACATATTTCCTTATCATATCTGCTTTTCATCCTCCTTAAAGATCATGTTTTTATTGACGAAACTGGACAGCTCGCTGTCTTCCAGCACCCTGAGCGAACAGACGGCCTGCTTTCCGAAGCGTCTTCGGATCTGTTCGATCGCTGTTTCTTTCTTCTTCTGTTTCAATGAATAGGTCCCGCTTTTTTCAAAGAGATCGATCTGGCTTTCTTCCTTCTTATCGGAAAGACCGGAAACGGCGACGCCGATAGAGCGGTAAGGCAGATGTATGTCGCAGTTTTCAAGAAACAGACTGAGAGCTTCATCGTAGATCTGTTTGGCGAGATCGGTATTCTCTTTGAGCTTTTTCTGCAGGGTCCGCACTTTCAGATGCGTGTCCCGCAAAATCAGGTGTACGGTCTTGTAATAGAGTCCTTTATTAAGAAGACGGCGGCCGACGTTTTCACTGAGTACGGTCAGGACGATCTTGAAGTCGTCGAGTCCGCAGACATCCTTGCTGCAGGTCATCGAGTTGGAAATGGATTTGACAGGTTCGTGCGCCTGATCGATGCGTGCGACCGGTGAGTTATCCAGGCCGTTGGCATAAAGATAGAGACTGATGCCGTATTTTCCTAAGACCGACTCCAGATAGGACGGGGAGGAGTCAGCCGCATCGCGTATCGTATGGATGCCGAAGCTGTGAAGTCTGTCTATGCTTTTTTCACCGACTCCGAGAAGGGAAGATACCGGAAGATGACCGATATCATCCAATGAATCGATCCTGAAGAATTCATCTTCCTTAGCGATATCGGAGCCAAGCTTCGCATAGACCTTGTTGTTGGAGATGCCGATCGAAAGAGTCAGACCGATCTCTTCTTTGACCCGACGCAGAAGGCTGGAGACGATGTATTGCCAGGAACCGAAATAGGGGATGCTTTCGCTGATGTCGAGCCAGCATTCGTCGATCCCGAAGGGTTCGATGCGATCGGTATATTCATAGTAGAGTTCTCTGACTTTTCCCGAGAGGTAATCGTAGGTCTCGTAATCCGGACTGCGCAGGATGAGCTCCGGACATTTCTTCAGCGCTTCGCCGATCGTTTCGGCCGTTTTGACGCCTCTTGTTTTGGCGGGCACATTTTTCGCCAGTATGATGCCGTGCCTTTGTTTGATGTCGCCGGCGATCGCCATCGGAACATTGCGGAATTCGGGATGATATAACATCTCGGCGGATGCGAAAAAGCAGTTGAGATCGCAATGGAGTATCGTTCTGTTCATAGTTTTATTATACTTGAAAAAATATCAAGTTCAATAAAAAACTTGAATGAAAATCAAGTTTCCTGTATCATAAGAGATGTAGAAAAAGGAGCTTAACATGGAATTTAAAGATAATCTTCGCTATCTTCGCAGAAGCAACAATATGTCGCAGGATGAACTTGCCGACAGACTGGGATATAAATCTTTTACTACGGTGCAGAAATGGGAAGACGGATCCGCTTTCCCGCGTGTTTCCACGTTAAAGAAGATCGCAGACATCTTTGAAGTGGATGTCGATCATCTTCTCAACCTCGATATCCGCACCTCGCAGGTCGCCGTTCCCATACTTGGTGAAGTCAAGGCGGGATATAACATGTATGCCGATGAGAATATCTACGGATATGAATACTGCAACAATTCCGAATACGGACCCGGTGAGTATTTCTATCTCAAAGTAAAAGGCGATTCGATGATCGATCTCAGGATCGGCGAAGGGGATATCGTCTATGTGCGCAAGCAGGATTATCTAAATGATAAGGATATCGGTGTCTTCCTTCTTGACAACAATGAGGTCACGATCAAACGGGCGTCATTCTCAGACGGAAAACTGACTTTGAAGGCTGCCAATCCGGCATATGAGGACCGCAGCTTTTCCCCGGATGAAGTGCGGATCTTAGGCAAAGTGCTTCATAACAAGGTGCTGTTCTGATGGGAAAAGATACATTCCGCTTCATCGGCTTAAGCATGCTGATCTATCTGAGCATCGCCGCACTTCAGATCTTTCTGTTGGATCCGGTGATCGACCTGGCTGTGCGGGGCTTCTTCCCACACTTATATGTGCACATCGCCTTGCTGGTGATCATCGATCCGATCATAACGAGATATCTGCTTGGCAGATTCAAATGGAACATAGTGAACGATAATGGTGACGACTTCATGTAGTCACCATTATTTTTTAATGCTAAAATGATACATATGAATATCGCTATGGTAGCCGGAGGAACAGGCGGACACATCTATCCTGCACTGAGCCTGGCAGAAGCATTGAAGAAGAACGGTCACAGGATCACTTTTATCGGTTCCAACGACCGGATGGAAAAAGACGTCATTCCCGAAAGGGGTTTTGATTATATCGGACTGGATGTCTATACCACCAGAGGCGGTATCTTACAGAAAGTAAAGAGTCTTGCCTCGATCGGCAAAGCGTATTTTACCTGCCGGAAGCTGCTCAAAGGTTATGATATGGCGATCGGTTTCGGCAATTATATCTCGGTACCGGTCATGGAAGCGGCTTCTTCGCTGCATCTCAAGACGGTGATCCATGAACAGAATTCTTTTGTCGGACGTGCCAACCGGATGCTGGATGAAAAGATGGATCTGGTCATCGGCTGCTACGAAGAGAATCTCAGCCAGTTCAAAAACAAGAACACGCTGATCTTAGGCAATCCGCAGTCTTCCAAGGCTTACGAAGTCAAAGAAGATAAGGAAGTGATACGCAAGCTGGGACTTGATCCCGACAGGAAGACCGTCGTCATATTCATGGGCTCACTGGGCTCTTCCAGCGTCAATGAAAAACTGCTCGACTTCTTCCCGCTGTGTGATGATTCCTACCAGATCGTCTATGCGACCGGTGCATCGCACTATGAGGAGATGATAAAAAAAGTAAAACAGAACGATCATCTCAAGGTATTCGAGAGGATCGACGGGATCAACGTGATGAAGAATGCCACGCTTCTTGTCTGCAGGGCAGGGGCAACGACACTTTCGGAGATCTGTGCGATCGGCATGCCGGCCATCCTGATCCCATCTCCTTTTGTCCCGAACAACCACCAGTATTACAATGGCAAAGCCCTGGTCGATAAGGATGCGGCGATCATGATCGAAGAAAAAGATCTCAGCGGCAAAAAGCTCAAAGAGCTCATCGACAGCATCATCGATGATGATGAAAGACTGAAGACGCTTTCGAAGAATGCGGCAGCCTTAGGCAATCCGAATGTCCTTGATGACATCGTTAAAGCAATAGAACAACTATGATCAAAGAATTTCTGCAATTGCATGGTGAATACCATGATGATAAAAGTTTCAAAGACCTTACGACACTGAAGATGGGCGGAGAGATCGCTCATTTCGTCATGCCGGAAAACAAAGAAGAACTCAAGGTCATCATCAATTATTTAAAACATGAAAGGATCCCGTTCAAAGTGATCGGCAACGGCTCCAATCTGATCTGCGGCGAAAGCAGGTTCGAGGGTGTCGTGGTCTCTTTGAAACACCTTTCTTCCTATAAGATCGAAGGGGATGAAGTGTATGCGGAAGCCGGTGTACTGGCTCCGGTACTTGCGGCATCCCTGGCCAGAGAAGGCTACAGCTGTCTGGAATTCGCTTCCGGTATCCCGGGCTGCATCGGCGGCCTGATCTACATGAATGCCGGTGCCTACAAAGGACAGATGTCCGACGTGGTGATCGAAGTCGAAGTCCTCAAGGATGGCGAACTGATCTGGCTCAATAATGATGAACTGCATTTTTCCTATCGCCGTTCCATCTTCCACGATCATCCGCACTGGGTCGTCGTTTCCGCCAGACTGAAGCTTACCAGACGTCCCAAACAGGAACTGGAAGACCTGATGGCCGATCGTCTCAGAAGAAGGAAAGAGACACAGCCTCTTGACAAGGCTTCCGCCGGATCCTGCTTCCGCAATCCGGAAAATGATTTTGCCTGGAAACTGATCGATGCGATCGGCTACCGCGGCTATCACATCAATGATGTCTGTGTGTCTGAGAAGCATTCCAACTTCATCGTCAACGAAGGAAACGGAACGGCTGAAGATTATCTGAACATCGTCTATGAGATCCAGGATAAGGTCAAAGAAAAATACGGTATCAAACTCGTGATGGAAGTTGAGAAATTCAATTGCTAGACGATAAAGAAAAACTCTTACAGAAGAATACCTTATTTACCATACGCAGAAATCAAAGGCAGACTTCGGCATATGAAAGAGCCAGAAATTTCTGCTTTTTCCTGTCGATCTTTCTGTGCCTTCTGCTGATCGGCGGGATCTATTTCCTGAGCGGTGCTTCCAATATCTACCGCATCGCCGTGACAGGGGATCACTATCTGAAAAAAGAAGACATCATCGAACTCAGCGGACTTTCAAAGAACTCCAAATATCTTCTGACCATCCCGATGCAGATAGAAAACAGGATCAGAAAAGATCCCATGATCAAAGATGTGAAGGTGAGACGTCTGGAAGGAAGACTCGTGCAGATCGAAGTCCAGGAGAAGAAAGTCATCGGCTATACGTCGGAGAACGGCCTCAACGTTTTGTTGCTGGAAGACGGGGAAAAAGTCGGGATCGGCAAGGAAAGGATGTATCTGATCGCCTACGGTCCGTTCATCGAAGGTTTCGATGAGGAAGGAAAGACGAAGCTTTGCAAGCAGCTGGCAAAATGTGAATCGAAGATCATCGAGCAGATCTCGGAGATCCATCACTTCCCGCAATTGAAATATCAGGATGTGGAAGTCATCATGCGGGACGGCAACTATATCTTCACTTCGGTGTACGGCCTAGAGATCCTGAATCATTATTTCGATATGGAATCAAGCATCGTCACGAATAAGAATCACTGTTACTATTTTGAAGATATCTCAGGCAATGCCTATACCAGCGCCTGCCCATGGGAAGAAGTACCGGAAGAACCTGCGGAAGCGGAAACGGAAGAACAGGAAGCTTCGGAAACTGAATAACAAAAAAAACAAAACAAAAGGAGATCGAACGATCTCCTTAGTTTTTAAATGGTGGTTCCGGCCAGAATTGAACTGGCGACACACGGATTTTCAGTCCGTTGCTCTACCTACTGAGCTACAGAACCATTGGTTGCGAGGGAAGGATTTGAACCAACGACCTCCGGGTTATGAGCCCGACGAGCTACCAGACTGCTCTACCTCGCGATGTGAATGGCGCAGGAGCTGGGATTCGAACCCAGGCGCCACTTGCATGACCTACCGGTTTTCAAGACCGGACCCTTCAGCCACTTGGGTACTCCTGCA